>ERZ791902.32-NODE-32-length-133947-cov-32.810623_pt1 | contig 133947 bp, 99 predicted proteins | sample MGYA00510149_ERZ791902 | MGnify/ENA primary metagenome ERZ791902 (study PRJEB30046, sample SAMN00792060) | human gut metagenome | study: EMG produced TPA metagenomics assembly of the A metagenome-wide association study of gut microbiota in type 2...
GTGGAAAATTGAAGGAGGTTGAGCAACACAACCGAAAGTTGTGCGAGCTTGTGACAGACCGAGAGCAATACATTGACGAACTCCATGAGAAAATACAGCGAATGGAGGACAGCCACAGCCAACAACTCGGCGAGATGCAACAGATACACCAAGCAGAGGTCGTAGAATTGAAGAGCAAGCACGCAACAGAAGTTTCTTTGCTCAATGACATCGTCCGCAAAGCCAAGCATTGGTTCCCGATGTTGGAGGCACGTTTGCAAATGGAAAACCTGTGCAGGAAGATTGGCTTCACCGTTGAGCAAATCGGAGTGCTTCTTACAGGAAAGGCAGTCAACATTAGCGGTTCACTCTATTCCGAGGAGTACAGAAGGAAGTTCAATGTGGTGAATGCAGAAATCAAGATATTCTCTGATTCTACCAAGCCGAACCAACTGTTTTTGTATATCAATAGACAGCCTATTGTAGAATGGTTCAAGGAGCAATGTAATATTCTTAAAAAGACCGTGAATAGGCGTTTCAAATTGTAAAAAGATGCCAAGATAAATACCCTAAAAAAGTGATTATCTTGGCATCTTTCTTTATTTTTCAATGGCAGTTTCTATAATGCATTTTGCTTGTAGCAATAAGTCTTGTGCATCTTCTCGCATTTTGAAACTTTGCTTAATCTTATTAGCTATCATTTGCTGTTCATTCATTGGGAGAATAGGAATAATAACATGCTCTATTTCCGATGGCTTCCAATGCTGTATTATCGAGCCTCCTGCATCACGTTCTGCTTGCAACTTCACTACTATAGAATTGAGCACCAAAGTCAGATAATCTGGTAAAACATTCGGTGTTGTTAACTGCAAGTGGAGAATAGCACTTGAAGTTATGACATCTTGTGTTTCTTCCATTTTGTATGCGATACCCACACTTCCATCCTTGGATAACAATATAGTATCCTTTTGTGGGCGGATTGTGTCTGCAAATTGTGTCGTGTCTAATTTGACATCAGAATTAGACAAACCGAATTTGGACAGGTTCGCTACTCTTATAAAAGGAATGCCTTCCTCTTGATACGCATCACTACCTGGTTCTATGGATTTTTGTATGGTCGCAATCTCTTTGATTGTGGCAGTCGGGAAACCTTTTAACTTCTCAAAAAGTAAGTCGTATTTCGGCTGATAGTATTCTGCATCAAGTCTGCCACTTGCAAGAAAGCTATCTGACAGTTTCTTGCAAGAGCAAACTACGTTACTAACCTTGACTTTTGCATCATTTGAAATAATGCCTACCTCATGCAACAAAACATATATAGCAATATGTAGTTCCATTGCAGATTTTTCTTGCAGAACATAATATTCCGATGCTATTTTACCCCCCCCCCATTTTGGATTGCGCCCTCTACAGTGAGCTTAGCATGTTCAAGTAGTTGTTGGGATTCTTTGCGAAGAGATATACTACTTTGGACATGTTGGGCAATTTCTTCTTGGATTTCTTGTCGGATTAATGGAATTGGGATACGTTCCAATTCTTGTCGTCCAATGGCTGTTAGGATTGTACCCGAACATCCCTTCCTCATCAGTTCCTTTACCAATGGAGATTTGAACAAAACAAGCAATGTCTCGGAATTAAGCACGCTGGATTTCAATACATAGAAGCCAGTGGAGCATAATGCTCCATCGTAATCTTCTTCCACCAAAGCACAGCTATCCAAAGAACCTTCCAAGGATGAAATGACAACATCATTCTTACTTACGATTCTTCTTGCCCTCGATGGCAAGTCTTCACCCTTTTGTTGGCTACAGCCTATTATGTTTCCATACTTTCCAATGTTTGCTAACTCTACATACTTGTAGGTCGTATCATCTTTTGGAGTAAAGTTTTCTTCTTTTATATCACATATTTCTGCCAAATTCTTACTTCCATATTTGTATGCTTGGATATGGTGGAGTATGTCATCATACTTTGGTTGATAGTACTCTGCGTCCAAACGTCCTGTTTCTATAAAAGACTCTTTCAAAGTCTTAACATTACAAGAATTTGAACTTGCCGTAAAATCATTCAAATCTAAGCACTCCAACATATTATTTGCAGCTTCTGAGTATAAACTTTCAGACATTTCTAATTTTTGAAAGGCTCTATATGTTATGTCCTCAATTTTGTCATTCAAATCCTTTGAAAATACAGGTATGGATATTTCCCTGAATTTTGCAGGACTAAAATTGGCCTGATTACCAACCATAGAGTACTTCTCTATTTCCAATCTTCCATATTTTGAATTCAAAAATGCTACTAATGTGGCAGAATTGATATACTTTCGATTAGGTCGGATGCGAAACAGATAGGACGCAAAGGCATAATCATAATCCTTTGGGACTATAGCACTTCTTCCAACAAATTTAGGATTACCATTTGTTCGACAAATGAGTACATCATCCTTTTTAAGTTGTAACCCATGATAAGCATCAATATCCAACAGGCTACAATATTTGTCGGGATGAGAAATGAATGAATAATTAAATTCATTCAATCTCAAGACAGGGTATCCTTCACCCATTTCATTCAACTCTTTCGATGTGCCATATTGAGAGAAATCGATAATTTGTGAGGCTTTTACTGTATTTTTGTAACTAACAGTGTTTGAATTATAAAATTCAGATTCCATCCTCACTATATCGTTTCCAATTACTCGACTAAAAGGCACTTCGCAAATCTCCAGCCCCTCTAACAAAGTCTTGTATCTTACTTCGTCAAAGGGGCACTTGCGAAAAAAGAGAGTTTTTCTTTCTTTGCAAACTCTGCGAAAGCTTCAGCGATGCCATCTTGTGTAAGACCTTCATGATTGAATAGGTCATGCTTTACAACAAGATGCCCATGTGTGTCAAGAAGTGGAACAGTATTTCCATTCTCGTCTGTTGTGCTTCGGTAAATCTTATCACCACTATTATCCTTACTTGGCTCTTGCATTGTGGCAAAGAAAATATTGTAGTCCTTTACTCTTGGGCATAACACATCATCCCATTTTTGGACGAACAAGACACTTGTCTTTGTTCCTGTATGGGGTTTAAACACATTACCATGTAATCCGACAACAGCCAATATCCGACAACGGTCAGCTATGTATTCACGCAATGCCTTATCGCTGCTATTATTGAAACGACCTTGTGGCAGAACAATTGCCATTCTTCCACCTGGTTTCAGAAAGTCAATGTTTCGCTCCACAAATAGAATATCACGGCTTATCTTAACCTGTGTCTTCAATTTTGTTTTGCGGAATGTGCCATCACTCATTTGATATACAGTTTCCCCATCGTTAGTAAGTGCATCTATGAAAGTTGGCTCTTTTTGTACTACAGAAATACCTTTAGGACAAGCCTTTAATTTTTCCACAGCCATGTTTCTTCCAAGATCATACTTTGATATAACACGACTTTCCTTGATGTCGCCTGCAAAAGGAGGATTTGCCATTACTATGTCAAATGTAAAATCACGATAACTCTTCTTGTCCGCTCTCAACTTTTGCAATTTAAACCAACCTGTACTATACGTTTCAAGCCACCCCGGTCTTTGCACATAGTCGCTTTCCCAACGCTCATAATCCAATGTGTTGAGATGCAACACATTAGTTTGCCCATCGCCAGCTATGAGATTCAAGGTACGAGCCACACGTACGGTCTTTTCATCAAAATCAATGGCAAAAACATTGTTTTGAACATAGTCTGTACATTCGGCAGGTTTCTGTTCAAGAGTAAAAAGATGGCTACGTTTCAATCCTTTTCTATCCAAGATATTTTGCCAAACATGGAAAATTGTATGAACTGGAAAACCACAACTTCCCGCTGCGGTATCTATCATCTTTTCATCCTCCTTTGGGTTCAGCATCTTCACGCACATATCTATCACATAGCGAGGCGTGAAATATTGTCCTTTCTCACCTTTTGAATTCTTTGAGATAAGATATTCAAAGGCTTCATCAACGACTTCGAGGTTAGAATTGAACAGTTTTACATCTTGTAATGAGGCAACACATACAGACAGATGGGAAGGTGCCAATTGCAGTTTGGCATCTTCAGAGAATACACCTGCCCATTTTTCTTTGGCTTGGTCGAACAAATCCTGTAGTTTGTCTCTTAGTTCCTCCTCTGTGTCACCATAGTTACGGAATACAAGATTACGGTCTTTCTTGCGTCCGCTCTCCATTTCATCGTAAAGTTTGGTGAAAATCAATTTGAACACCTCCTCAAAGACATCAACGCCAGCATTGGCAAGCACCTCGTCTTCCATTTCGAGAATCAAGTCTTTCAGTGACTTGCGCTCATTGACAAGCTTGTCTTTCTTGATAAGGTCATCAATAGTCCAACGTTCAGAAATGATGTCTGATAGTTTTTGGTCGGCACGAGGTATGCTGCTTAAATCCTCAAAATAGTTAGGGTCTTTTCGATGATAGTATGAAATGCTCTTTCCATTGCTCCATACACCAATAGGTGCACCTGTAGCATTGCAATAGCTCTTGAGCTGTTCCTTGCCGTCTTTGAGTTTTGGCTTCTTGACTTCTACTATAATAAAAGGTGCTGTTGTGTCTTGTTTATCAAAAATAACAATATCAGCACGCTTCTTTTCTCGTCCAAAAGTCACTTCGTATTCCAATTCCATTTTTGATGTGGAATACCCATAATCCTCTATAAGCACCAATAAATATAGTTGGCGCACCACTTCCTCAGGAGTCAGTTTTATTTCTTTCTTGCGAACTAAACAAGTGAGATAATATTTACCCCCCCCCATTTGTTTTTCGCTCAACTATACGGTTCTCTAACTCTGCAATATGCTTGTCGGAGAACAAACTTAGGTCATATTCTGTTCCTTTAATTATGTCTGTTAATTTCATTGCGTATCTATTTTATTTGAAACAAGAAGCTCTCTAATATCCACGTCCAAAATTTCAGCAATTTTGTACAGTATAGGTATCGGTGGCTGAACTTTATTTGTAGCGTATAGATTTACCATATTAAATGTTTTGCCAAGCCGATGTGCCAAATCTGTTTGACTGACACCTTTGCGTTCAAGAATCTCCTTAATTCTGTTCATTTTATCTTGATTTTGAATTTGCCACTGCAAAGGTACACAATTTTATTTGGTATTTTAGCTTATATCTCGAAAATTTATATTAAATTTGCACCTGAAAAGAGTTGTTTGACAGCAAACATACGCATATTGCAGAAATTAGGACTATTGCCAAATCATTACCTCTATCGAGGTAATACACTCATAAATAGCTCATTTTAAGCTATTCAGCAGATTTTAGCGTAATTTTTATAGAAAAGGTAGACGATAATACTTATAACCATCATACATATGAGCAAACAAAACGACCAACTTGAAGACATCCTTGATGAATTGTCGGTTATAAAAGAAAGTGTTGAAGTGTACAACACGAAACTTGCACATATTGAGACGTTGTTATCTCAACAGCCATCGAATGAAAATATAGAGTCTAAAGATTCTACACCTTACATCTCAGAAGACCACCTTGAAGAAGCTATCCGTCAGGGAATTAAAAGCTATTTCGATAACGGAGAACTATGTAGCTCTATCCTATCTGATGAAAGAATCAAACTTATGGGAGACCGATTCATTGGTATGTACGCTGAAGAGTTACAAAAGCGATGGAAACAACTTGATGATAAAGAAGATAAAAATCGGAAAGAGTATTTCCATAAACGCACGATTCAAGGCATCAACACCATAGCCCAAATGAAGGAATGGGCATCTGAATACCCTCCTGAGATACAACGCACCATACGCTTCATCGGGTTGAAGATTCTTGATAAAGACGAACCGGTAGAGACCACCCATACTATATTAAAGATTTGGGGTAATGCTCTACAAGCCATTACCAATCCGAAACCACCCCCACCTCCAACTTTGAAAACATGGTGGCTATACAAGTGGCAGCGTTTCAAGGCGAGCACCGACAAATGGGGCATGTTGCAATGGTACTTGATAATACTAGGACTTTCCGCATGTGTTCTCTTTTCATGTTTGTTTCAAGAACGTGTTATGAAACGTGACAGGCTCAATCGTATATTTTATATGTATGTCATTAAGGATGAGAACACAAAGAATGACTATTTGAAATTGGATTCTCTGATAAATATTCGTGGGTACTAACGAAAACTATATAGAGTGTAAATAGAACTGTGCTAAATCACTTTTATTGAGGCTTGACACAGTTCTATTTACACTCTCCCTATCTACTGAAGCAAGACAATCTCTTGTTCAGAAAACCAACCTTTGCTTATAGCCTGATTTTTAACCTTTTCCGAATCACTTGTATACATGACAATTGCAAGTGATTCTTTAGCGCGCGTGCAGGTTACATAAAAAAGTCTTTGTGTTCTATCAACAGAAGATTCTTCTCCAGCTTCAATATGTTTTTTATCAATTTCTGTCAGTTCTTTCACACCAAACAGTTTATCATAACTGAACATAAATCCTTTAGCCTCTGAATCGTCAATAATAACCATTACCCTATCAAATTCCAGTCCTTTGACACCCTGATGAGTGTCAAACCGTGTACGCTGATTCACATAATCATCATAGCCTCTAACCATGTTTATAGGCAAATCCATCACCATCACCCATGCTTGCAAATCTTCTTCCCACTCATCATTTACATCTGTTGTGGAAAGTATACTTGCCTGTCTTAAAACTTCTGGAACTGGTAATAGTTGAGAACTACATACAACTTTAACCACGTCACGAATCGAATGATTACCATTAACTATATTGGCAACTTTTTGAGAATCATCTCTACAACGTAAATATAATTCATATGGTTTTTCAGTATTCTGTTTACTTAACAGTGGGGAATATGCTTTTAGTATTTCTAACGCATTTCGACCATCACCATTTATGGAATCTGCTATTGGCAAGACTTCTTTCGTAAAAAAATCTAGTTCTGAAACTTTACCTTGTAAAAATGCCATTTGATATTTGTCAACCTTTGACAATGGACCAAAGAACTGAGCAAAACCTAGCCTACGTGCAGCCATCATGTGTTCTAGAGTCAGAGTTTTAACATCTGCATCAGCTCCGCTCCATTTTGCATCATGCGTTTGATTACACATAATATCCATAATTGTTTGCTCAATATCATCTTTGTCTATCTCATTTTGTTGTTGAACAATAAACAACCTAACCAATCCGTCAGCAGCATCTTCCTTAGGATTCTGCTCCGCATATATATCTAAATCCTTACCAATAGTGTTTGCCAACTTTACAATTCTTTTGGCACATCGATAATTCATCCTCTTAACAGGTTGTTCCCACTCTGATGGGATTATATTCACCATGTTTTCTTTACCATCTGTATAAATTCGCTGTTTCTGGTCACCTAGCAGACCCAAAGTAAATATATCAGAGAAGTTCTCTTGTATCTTAAAGAATGCATCCACGAGTTCCTTTTTGGTGTCTTGACTTTCATCTATCAGAAGAATCGGGTATCGCTGCGCGATGATGCGTTGAAGCATTATGTTATCCATAATCATTTGTGCTGAGATTTTTATAACCTCTGCATGATTAAGTGCATTATATTCAGCATTGCTGCCATTGGGGTTATACACAAACTTTTCTATGGTCTTCGCTTTTCCCAATTTCTCTTTCAGATGCTCTATTTTTTCAGCATTTGACTGATATGTCTTCGTTGTCTTGCTTTTTGCTTTTTCTTGTTTTTCATACAACTTCTGAATATCTTCTTGAATATACTGACAATACAAATGCTTTATGTCTGCCTGGTAATACTTTATAGCATCCCATACAAAACTATGAATGGTAGATATATGAAAAACAAGACTGTAATCCAAGCGATTGACAATCTCATCAGTAGCTGCATTCGTAAATGTTATGACAGCCACATTTTTACCTTGCACTAATAAATCTTTACCAATACTATCGCGTATTTTTTTTAAAAGTCGCACTAGAGAATGTGTTTTCCCAGAGCCTGCACCAGCAAAGAGAAAAAAACTCTTTCTTGGAGTTGACAGAATACACTTTTCCAAGGTCTCATCAACTTGTAAATCCTTATTATTTGCCATTATCAAATGTCATTAGAATCCAAACACTTTTTCATCCACTCCAAACCTTCTTGAATGTATGTAGGAGCGATCAAATCATTAAAATCATCTTTATATAAGAGTGAAATTGCAAAATCTGCTTTTTTGAAACCGCTTTTACTTTCTAACTTGTCAAATATTAATTTTTGTAAGTCTTCTGCGGAACAGCTTTTCTTTAACAGATTAGCAATAGTTGTAATAGTCCCCATCTTCTTAAGCCCATTCTGTCTGAATAGTTCTATGTTTGTAAATATCAAAGCATCCTCAAATGTGTAAGGACATATATCTGTGTATACTTCATTTTCCTTGTTCCACTTTACAGATATGGTTGTCTGAAAGGCAATTCTCACATTATCCACAGTCCTTTCAGCTCCATTGAGTGCCATAAGATCATCAACCAATTCCTTTCCTGGCAGCCAACTATGAATTGAAGGGTTTCCTGTTTTATACCCTTTCTCTTTTGCTGTAATCACTGCCTTTTGTTTCTTTTTTCCTTTCTCCACAATTGTTTCTGTGGCATCAATATCCGTCACTATTAATGTTGGTATACCAATTTTGTTTATTAAACTTCGGAAACTATGTGCATGACGACCATTCACCTCAATAACCGATATATAATATGACTCTAGACCAGCATTAGCCAAGAAACTAGGAACAAGTATCTTTTCTGCTGGTCCCTCAACCAATATTACAGCATCTGCAAAGAATATATCACAATGGGTCAGACGAATATACCTTGTCACAAATTGTTTTGTCTCATCGTCCAAACCAAATGTGTTTGATAGATTCACAACCTTTGATATTGGTATCTTATCATGGACATCCATTACACGTTTGAAATACCGCATACAATTCAGATCAAGTTCATTAATGACATGGTTTGAATGTGTACTCAGCACAAGTTGGGTATTTAGCCAATGATTTTCTCTGATGGTTTTGTTATTACAAAGTGCCTCAAACGCCTTCCTTACGAACACTTGTTGTGCTTGTGCGTGAAGGTGTGCTTCTGGTTCTTCTACAAAGACCAAATGAATTGGTTCTATATTCTTTCCCTCACTCAATACCTTCAACCACTTTTCTCTAAAGTCCATCAACTTTAGATAAATGGAAATCAAGTTGCGATAACCCAAACCATTGTATTTTTCAGGAAGTGCCAATTCAGCCATTCCTTGAATGGCAAATTGCACCGCTGATTCATGTTTTATTGCTTCCTCTATTTGAATTTTACTTCGTATCTTAATCTCTGGGTTTTGGAATCCTGGGTAATTTATATTCTTCAGTTCTTCTACAGGCATCTCAAAAGTCTTAGTCAGCTTGGCATCGTAAGTTTCGTTAGCTTTAGCGATTCCACTTACCAATTCCAAATCCTCTGGCATCAAAACTTCTTCTTCAGAATTTGAATTAGAATAATACTTTTGAAACTGCTTCGACAAGGTGTCAATATCACTATCGGATTGTCCTTCAGGGTCAGAGAAGTCTCTTGAAGCCAATATAGTATCAACTCTTATCAGTTCTTCCAAAGGATTCTTTTCAAGGTCATTGTTTGGTGTTACTTGAACCATATCTTCATCAGTTGGTTCTATAGCAAAATCTATGATATAGTATTTAACTTCGAAATAATCTCTAAGATTCGAACCTTTCGCCAAGAAATCACAAAGATTCTTTGGAAATAAATCTGGCGAAGATGCTTTCTTCCATTCTTCCGTAGACTGTAAAGCGATTGCTTTCTCTTTAGTTTCTTTATAGTCAACATATAACCTTTTTACATCCTTGGGATTATATTGGCAACGAACACCAACTACTTTACCATCCCATGTACTTAAAGATGGTATTAAGTGATTAACTCTATATTGTTCCCCATCAGCTACATCTATCCAAATATCCAATGAAGGAACGATATCATCCCATTGATGAGAATCTAACAAGGTATCATCAATAGGGTCATTTGTTAACCATTGATCACCAAGTCTATCAATCAAAGCCCAGTTTGTAGCAGTAAATTCCTTAAGGGTAAACTTCTCGTTGTTTTTCAAAAACCACACGATAGCACTAATAGCAGAGGTTTTTCCACTATTGTTAGCACCTACAAATACTGTTTCTTTATCACCAAAGTCTATATGACAATTCTTTAGTTTTCGAAAATTCTTAATATGTATCGAATGTATTTTCATATGATGTAATTCAAAAAAGTATAATCTTTATAAATCGTTTTACTTTTTGTCTCCAAATAATAGTTTCAGCTGCTTATCAAAGTCACTCATAATTTCACGGTCTTGGATGACTCGGAACTTGTCATATTCAGTTAAAGCCTTCTCAACTGCTTGTTCATGTGTCACACGACCCACATCAGGAAGCATTGGACGGTTGTTTAACTCCATATATCTCTGCAGGAGACTTGACCAGTCTTTCATTGTCATGAGAACATGGTCTTCAGCTCGTTGTTCAGCGATGTCAATGAAAGCATTACTCAGACGATTCAGAGAGTCAACTTCTTTCTCGCTCAGATAGTTCTTGGCTATAGTCACGTCAGACTTGATGACTCTGCCATCGGGAGCATTCTTCCATGTGGTCAATCCCATATGTGGTCGTTTTGCATCTGCACGATCATAAATTATCTCCGCTGCAGTCTGCTTGGTTACTGCATAATGCATCATGTTCTGTACCATCTTAAAGAACAAACGTGTCTCTTCTGAGTCCTTGTCATAATCAGAGCTGCACTCGCTGTATATGTCCGTTATTTTCTGATAGTATCGGCGTTCACTGATACGAATCTCTCGTATACGGTCAAGCAAGTCGTCAAAGTAGTCTGCTCCGAAGACATTCTTTCCTCTAAGTCGTTCATCATCCAAGACAAACCCCTTCGTTAGATACTCTTTCAACACACTTGTAGCCCAGATGCGGAACTGGGTAGCCTCGTAGCTGTTCACACGGTAACCAATGGCAATCACTACATCAAGATTGTACATCATCACTTCGCCAGACCATTTGTCCGAGGGTATTCGAATTTTTCTAATAGCATCGGACAAATGGATTTCTCCGCTTAGGTTTATCTGATCGAGGTGATAATTGATGGTAGGTACAGTTACACCAAACAACTCTGCCATTCTCTGCTGTGACAGCCAGAAAGTATTGGTATCGAACACAACCTGCACTTGCACATTCCCTTGTCTGCCTTTATACATGAGGATGGACGACTCCATACTCCTTGCTGCTATGTCGGGTGTCATCGTCGCAGTGAAATACTGCTGTGCAGCCTTCACCATTTCTTTCTTTTTGTCGGCATTCATAGCCACAGCCATGCAGGCATCACGAGAAAGTCTCATGCTTGTGACCTCTCTCACAGCACCACTCCCCAGTTCAGCCATCTCTGTAATTTCCACGAAGTGCTCACCAATATGATAGCCCTTCTGTGAAGTCCACGCCTGCGCCTTAGCGATGACACGTTCAAAGTTCCAGTACTTGCCATAACCCATTACTCTCGCCAGTTTGCGTGAGTTCCACCACTCCTTGCCATCGGCATCTATCTCTCGAAGTTGTTCAAAAGGAGAATGGAGTTCGGGGATATTGTTTATATCTTGAATTTCTGTCATAATTCATTTCGTTATTACTTCCTAAACTTTATCAACTCCTCACCACTCATAAATATCGGCTGACCCTCCGCATACTCTTCTTTCTGCTTCGCATCCACTTCGTGTTTCTTCTTGTCGGCTTCGATAATTCCGTGAATATCAAACTCTCCTAGTGTTATCTCTTCATCGAAGAAATAGCAGAAATATTTGTCATGCCGTGGGCGCAAATAGCCTTGGCTTATCATCTGCTCATGAGTCAGTTCGCCTGTGTTCTTCACACGAAACGCCTTATACACTTTGTTCTCACCTGCGTTATAAAGAATTACGAACTTGGCGTGCTTAACATAGTCACGGCTCTTCACCACACCGCCATGCGCTTCCTTACCAAGGCGTACATTATATGCATCGTCACGCTTACCTCCTTTACGGCTGAATATCCAATGTAAATGCTCCATGCCGTTCACGATGCCAATAAGAAATGTCGCCTTGGGGTAGTTCTCCAAGTAGTGCATCGTGAGAAACTGCTTCGGTATGACATCATGTGGACGTGCTTCCACTCTCGGCATCACATCCTCTGGTAGTGTTCTTGGGTCCACGCCAAGTGGACACTTGGCGATGTAGAAAGCGTGCTTCAGCTCGAACATCACGGCTTCGTTCTCGCTTGCCACCTTTTCCCTAATGGCTGCATCCGCTTCTTTCTCTGGCTTTCGCAGCGCAAGCGAGAAATATTGCTGGTCACTACCTTCTCGGTTGTCGAAAGGATGATACACCTTGCCAAGCACTTGCTGAAAGTTCTCTCTGAGGTAGGCATCGGGATTGACATCGCTCTTGGCAGTCATGGCGTAGAACTCGAAGTTTTCTTTAAGCATCTGTTGGATTTCGATGCGGAACATCCGTCGCACCTTATTGCGCCACTGCACCTTGCTTGCGGAATTATTGCGTCCGTAGAGTGCCACGACAAAGAGGAAGTTTACGTCGTAGTGTGCAAGCAGAAACGTATCTCTGTCAAACAATCTATTCTCAAACTGCCTACTTAGATAATATTGTTGTCTGCGCTTGCCGTCTTCCTTGTCGCTGTCTATGAGTTTGATGTCGTTTTCTGGACGAAGCACGTTCTGGTTGGCGGAGATAAAGAAGTTCGGGATGATGTTATAGCCTTCGGTCACGTCATCGCGAAGCTTCACATGTCCGCTTCTGTCTTCCGCCTTGCCGTCATTGAAGAGGTCGATGTTCCATTGTATCACGTTCCGTGCGTAGGTAAACTGCTTGTACACGGATTCCTTGCCAAGTGAGTTGCCTCGCTTGTAATACTTGGAGTCACCGATGTAGTAGATATTGTCGTCAGTATCGTTGTTGGTCAGCTCCTTGTACTGGTAGAGGTGGTCCACTCGCTTGCCGTCGGGCTGGTCTTTCAGTTCCTTTGGCAACTTCTGGTCACCGGCTATCAGTTCGTCGATGATGGCTTCAAACACGATATGGAAACTCTTCACCAACAGGTATTCCCTTTGGTCTACGTTGAGCATGATGTTGTCGGGACGGTCGAAGAAGGCATAGCACAACTCCCATAGCTCCAACGCCTTGTCGGAGAAGTATTTGTACTTGATTTGTTTTAACCGACGTTTGCCGTAGCCGCTGATGTATCTCGCAAACTTGTCGCCTCGTATCAGTGGGAAGTTCACGTTGATGCTTACTGGGAAACCGTACTTGTCGTGCATGTGCTGCAGGATGCTGTAATAGATAACGAGCAACTCCTCGTCGAAGTTTATCTGCCGTTTCTTGTTGATGGGGTTCAGATAACTCACGTCCTGTCGGCGTGTGCTGCCGATGCTTTCCTGTATTACGGCTTGGCTTCGGCTGATGGTGCGTGTCCAGTTTATCTTGTTGTAGCCGGAGTGGAGGTTCTTCACGATGAACATCACAAAACTCTCGTTCCGCTTGTTCCACTCTTGCAGAGTGAGCAGCACATCGAGAAACGTGTTTGCCATGCGCTTCCTTGTGTGTCCCATCATCGGGGCTTGCTTGTAGAATACTATGCTCGACTGCCGCTTGCCATCTTCCACTCGGTCAAACTCATGGTCGCGGAACACGGTGATGGCCCGGTATATCCATACGCTTAGGTTGTAGATAAACGTGTGTTCCTCGGTGGTCAGTTCCTTGCAGTCCTCGGCATTTATCAAGTCCTTAGGCTCGATATGCCCGAACACCTTTTCTTTGCCAAACTCGCCTTCCAGCAATACCTTGGGCAGAATAAACACGCAGTCGTTCACGTCGGGGTCGTCGTTGAAGTAGTAGCCTACATAACTCAAACTGACTTTCCCCTCTACGTCTTGAAGCACACCAAGTCCTTTGAGAACATCGTAGACATCCTCATATTCATATTGGTATTCCTCGATTAGTATGCGCATACGCTTATTCTGTTACTGTATTCACTGCCCAACCTTGGGCCTTTGCAAATTTGATAATAAAATCTATGTTGTACTTGTTCCACCATGTCAAAACCTTGTACTTGACTCCATCTGATGATGTTTGTTCTGCACCGAAACATGAGGTGTAACTGCCTGTTATTTCTTCAGCGCGTGCCAATACACCTTTGTATCTATACTTGTTGTCAACAGTATCATCAAATGCCAAATCGCTTTGCAGCTCTGCAAATGTCTTGTCCGAATGTTCGTTGATATATTTCATGACGATGTTATGCCCAAGGTCTTTCTTGGATAGTCGCGATTTTCCGTCAAACGAATATTTCGTGTAGTCGATAGAGTTTCCGTTTTCATCTACATCTACTGCTATGGGAGCATCATCATTAGTTTTGATATTTTCTTCTCCTACCACGCCGACAAGGAACGTTCTTATCGCCTCGATATTCACCTTGTTGTCGCTGCCATAGAACGCATCGAAGCAGATTTCAGCTTCTGGTTCGTCACTGACCTTGAATAGTGAGATGTCACCGTCCTTGAACACATCGTTCCACAGATAGGACAGCACTTTGCCGACAAACTTGTCTTCCGTAATGGTGTCGCTACCCATTGGTGGCTTGCAGAAGAAATAGCCCAATTTCTTGTCGTCGCTACTTGTTTCCTTTGCTATCTTCTTGTTGATTTCCTCAACAAACGTCCACCAGTCGCAGTATTCTGTGCCGCACTTTATCTTCCAACCTTTGCCTGCATCGGCTATCTTCACGTATCGCCAGTCCCAACGGCGCTTGAAGGCGGAGTCTATGGGGAACAGGCTTTGGTCGCTTGTGTTCATGGTTGCCCATATATAAAGATTATTGGGCAATAGCAGCACTCGTCCGTTCTTAATGTCATCGGACAACGTCTCGCCATAGTTGCTTGTGTAGCCATCCACGGCATCGTCCACGTCCAGCCCATTTTCGATGGCATACTCTCCGCCCTTGGCAAACGCTTTCTTTATCTCGTTCTGCAAGTCGGAGTCGGCTTCTATCGGGTAGGTGGAGAATCCATTGTCGCTTCTGTCGAGCAACTGAAACAAATCACCGAATATCTGGGCGCAGTTGCCTCGGTTGATTTCCTCAATTACCAAGAACTGCGCTTCTGCCGTCTCACCGCCCTTGGCATATTTCTGCCATGCACCGAGGTAGGCTTTCAAGAACGCTTGCTTGACAAAGGTGTAAACGATGCGATCTTCCTGCACACCCTCTACAATGTGTCCCGACAAGTCCCTTAAATCCACCTTTTGCATCACTGGCTTGTATGCGCCTACAAACGTAGAGTAGTCGCTGTCGGGGTGAAACGTTGTGCGGATGGTCGAATATATCTTGGTAAAGTTGTTTATCTCATACGACTTTCCTGTGCCAGGAGCACCATAGTAGATTTGTTGGAGTGGTAGATCTTTCATTGCTATTTTTTTTGTATTAAATGAATCTGTTTTAAGAAATGGCCATGTAAAATCGTCTGTACTAAATGGTATTGGTGTATCGAACTTAATATATGCACAATCTTTCCAAAGCATAATGGAAAGTCCTCTTGTCATAGGCCACGTATCATCGCATTGGTTTCTGTAGAACCAGCCTGCCCAGTATTCCTTATCGTCGCTTTTAAGAATATAAACAACAATCGGATTATTCTTATCATCATAAGAATCAACAGGAAATCCACTTCTCCCATTTTTCCAAATTTCTATTCGATTATTGTTGTTCTGCTCTCTAAGGGAGTTTGAAGACTCTCTTCTTGCGGAGATAGTCTCTTGTTGCTGTGTACGTCCTATAATAGACTATTTACACGAAATACCCATTCAAAGCCATTCGTGTTTTTATTTCCTTCACTTTCGAAAAACTCCTTGAAATCATCATCACTAATACAGCCTTTAGGAAAGTCAATATATGTTTGACTTCCACCACCTTGCGAATTTATGGTATTTGTGATTGCCTTAAATTCGTTCGGCGTTAACTTTCTGAAAATTAAAGATTCTACATTCATACTCTTTCATTCTTTTGTAGATATATGAGATATTCAGTTAATTCTAATCCCTTCTTGCTATTGTTACTACGGAAACGTTTATAGCGTATCTCTGAGAGTTCTACGTTTCCATATTGACGCAGGAAAGCTAACAGATTCTCAATTGGCAACAATCCATCCTCACTATAACTTATAAAGATATTATTACAGTGAATATTGTTTAATATCAAATCAAATGAATTACGAATCTTTACTTTAGAGCAAAAATTCGAATACTGATCACGCCAAGGTCTGAGTCCACTTTCACCAATTGCCTCGGGTTCGTCTTCTCTTGCAAGTGTCTCAAGTATGTGATAATTTGCAGCATACTGTCTTTTAATATAAGGAGGATCAATATAGCACACATCTGCTACCAGTTCATTCGCTAATTCTTCTGCATAGCCCCTTCTTATTTCGTGGCCATCTATGTTAACATCTGGATCGAATATACTTGGCGACATCTGGATAGTATCTTCAGACCTTTTGACAAAATGTGATAAGTAATGACCATATGTTCCTGCAATATTTGCAATGTCGTTTGCAGCCATGATTAAATCGTGCAACAAAAGAGAATGCTCAATTTCATTAATAAGATTCTGAGAAAACCAATCCTTGATCGTCTCACGTATTGCATCAATTTTTGAAGCATTGTTCTTAGTGAAATACATACGTGGTTTGCAGCCTGCAGAAGGTGTTCCACTTGGAGAATACTCCTTTGTAAAGAATCCATCTTTTGAAGGCAACGAATTAAGATAATTTAGTACGCCCTTATATCCATCATTTAAGTTAAGGGCGTTTGTTAGTTTCCTAAATTCTGGAGCAACATTAAGTAACAAATTCACAACCAAATGGTGGTATGAATAGGTCATGACATCAGAAGCAATGACTCTATATCCATGTTTACGCAATGCAAGCGAAAACAATCCTGTTCCTGCCATTAAATCTATGACAGAATGTGCATTAGGACAATGTTGACTAATAGTATTAATCAATGTCTCTGCTAACCTATCTTTTGATCCAATATATCTATATCCCATTATTGAAAATATCTTTTGCTGTTATTCTCAAGAGTCTTCTAAAAGGTATCATTTGTTGAACCTCATTTATTGCTTTGTAAATAACTTCAAAATCACTTTGATTAATACCAAACAATTTTGCTACAATGCGTTCTATTTTGGCATCCGCATCAATTGAAAAGTTATCACTTGAAACTCTTGCGTTATTTTTTACTAAATCTGTTAAGTGCATAAGACAATCCCTTGTTTCAGCATTATTAACATCAATATTTGGGAATGGCAATGATGCAACAGAAGCTTGTGATAGGTAAGCATGTGTTTTCCAACCATTACTCCCCATCGTTTTTATTATGAAGTATGTGGTTATCCTTGAATTAAGAACAGCCAGTATTACTTCATTTGATATTATAGGATCAATATCGTTTCTGCGTTTGATAATATATACGACTTGATTTGTCAGACTATTATCATAGTCAATACCTGCAGTAATTCCTACACCTGTTTTTCTAACAAGGATTTTGGAACCTTGGTAAAGTTGTGCATCTTTATAATTGATACCTTGAACATCTATCTTTATATATTGTTTTGCATTTGTTCCGAAGCGATATACGTCTTCACCAACGATTATTTTTTTGTAGCCCTTAGAAACTTTTGTGGAAATAATTCCCATCGATAAAAACGAAGACTTAGTTCCAATATACTTACAATGAGGACATTTGATATCTTTGTTCTCTTTTCCTTTTGGTTGTGGTAGCCATTTTTGGCAAATAGGACATTTTAGGATGATACCCTTCTTAGAAAGTTCTACACCTCTTTGGATAGAAGTTACGTCACCTATCTTTTGGCAATTGTTCAGGAAATGTGTAAGATTTGAATCGTTTGTTGTTATGTCTGTGAAGAATGCGTAATTATTATCAATCATCAATTTTGACGATATTTTGCAAGATGATAACTTTATGGCTTTTTCTAACGAAATTTCTCCTTTGATTACCTTCTTTTTAATGTCATTCGACAAATGAGCACATAATACATTATATCTATTATTACAAACCTTCTTTACACCAAAGATTAACGAGACTGCAATATTGATATCAGGGAAAATGCCCTCACCTAATCTAACAATCTGCTTGATTTCGGTATTTTTAAGAAGGAACTCTCTAATTGGCCTATGCTCTTCACTATAAATAGAATCTGGAACAATAAGACCAAAGCAACCATCTACATTTAGATTGTTTACACATAATTCAATGAACAAATCGTAAATATCAAATTGCCCTATAGCTGTTAAAAAGTCACTTGAAAGTTGAATATAGGAACTTTTGTCTGCCCCCCAGGGTGGATTGCAGACAATAAAATCTATACCATTTGGAAAATACTTCTTTGCAAGCATAGTCCATCCTTCAGCTGTCTTTTTACCACTATATGGATAAAGAGCATCACATTGGATAAATGAATTGTTAATATCGTTAGAGGAAAAGCTTTTATTCGATTTTTGAATTGCTGTTTTTTCTATATCTATACCGACATAACAAGTCTGCACTCCTTTCTTTTTTGACTCAGAAAGAAATGCATGCAGCAAAGCACTTTCTCCTGTAGCAGGATCCAGCACAAAGTATTTTTTTGCTTTGTCAAGTTTTGCCAAAGACAAAGTTACTTTTGCGAGATAGTTTGCGAGAGTTGGAGGCGTATAAAAAGCACCAAGTGACTTTTGTCTTTTCAAACTATAGTCCTCAATTTTAGCCATTATTCTCTTTAGATAAAAGGTACGCTTTGTATTCTCTTACTAAAAGTTCTTTAATATCAACTTCTAAAATGTCTGTTATCTTGTTTGCTGGCTCCACGAGCAAATCTTTCTTATTCTGTTTCATTTTTATTTTTTCTTCTTGTTGCCCAAAACATTCTTCTCTTCGCTTGCCAATCTTCGTCCAACTTTTTTGATGTCCTCAGCAGCAGGCAAGTTTTCGGGGACGATACCACGCTGTACGAGCATATCACGAACTGCGGTATTGTTGGCAATATGTTCATTGCTAATCTGCGGTTCACCATGTAAATCCTTAGCTTGAACATTTACGCTTGTCATCTCTGCAGCAAAGTCTTTTGCTTTGATGCTGATAGTTGGCAAGAAATCGGCTAACGGACGTCTTTCGGGAACTCCCATACGCCTTTTCAACATAGATGTATTCAGACGGAACAAGGCTTGATCGCCTTTGGAACGAATGACAGCAAAACTCTTGTCGTTGATGCCACGCTCATACAGGATGCCAGATAGTTTGCGTTCTGTCTCCTGCAACTTTGTACGTGCTTTGATACGCTCAACTTCCCAAATACGTTTCTCTACAAGTTCCGCCTTGCGTGTCTGTACTGCAAAATAAGTCTGCGCAAAGGCAATTTGCGGTTTGCGAGGGTCGCCATTTTGTGCCACAAGATAGCAAGCATAGCGTGTAAGCATGATGTCATCTACCTGACGCTCAGCACCTGAGCCTATCACAACCAATTTATTGACGTCAATAAAATGGTCTTCAACTTGCTGACCTACATTGGCGCATGCATCTTTGGCTTTATCTATTACTTTTGTAAAATTCTGCCAAAGTTTATATCCCAATAATGTACACAAATCCCTTGCACTCCAACACTCCACGTCATTAAGAGTACAAGACACTTGCTCAAATTGCGAGAACAATAATTGTATTTCTTCTTTTTTCATAGGGTGCTCTTTTTATTCCACATTATCTCTAACGAGGTCTGCAATCTCTACATCTAAGAGTTTGGCCGTTTTAAGTAGACTCTCTAAGTCGGGCTGACTAGAGTTGGTACACCACTTTGATATTGTGGTTTTATCCTTACCCAACTGCTCTGCCAGCCATTTGTTGGTTCGTTGCTTGTCTGCAAGAACCACTTTTATGCGATTCAATTGTTTGTTTGCCATATCTGTTTCTGTTTACGATGCAAAGATAGGCAATTTCTCTCTATTTCTTACGTTTTAATCCTACTTTATTTATCAGAATAAAACTTTAATGAAATACTTTCATCTATATGAATCTACAGAAATCAAAGGATGAGATAAAGACAATAATAATATGGCGGAAGAACCAAAAGGCGAAGAATAGATTTATGATTTTCTTATCTTTCCCTACTTTTACCTATCATCATAAGCATCCATATTTGTACCATACGAACATAACTCGTTGATATTCAGCGGCGATAATCTTTGAGGAGGTGAAGTAAGCTTGACTGTTTAAGAACAGACATTCTGAATAAGAATAAATAATAAGGTGTACAACCGAAATCTTATGGATATCGGTTGTACGCCTTTTTTTGTTACTGGCTGGAAGATAATTTTGTTGTGGCTGGAAGATACCCCATTCTAAAGCTTGTCTTCCAGCCTTTATTGTGTTTACAGTCAGAGTGTTGCACCGATTCTGGGAGATATGGCAGATTTTTTCGCGTGCAGAGTTATTGTGTGTAGCAGCTTCGTTTCCTTCGGGACATCTCTCTGCCTTCATAATCACACCGCCATTGGCATTAGCCATAGCCACAATGGGTACAGCTAACGTTTTCGGTTTATTCCTCCTCGCTCCAATCACCGATGTTTTGTCTCATCGGTGCCTTGGCGCCACCCCAGGATCCGTTGGTGCTTTCTGAGCTGTTAAAATCTATTTTGTTTTCGCTGGTATCGTATTTTAGGTCGTCGGAACCTGCCAAGATGGTGGTGCTTTTCATGCCAAATTCGATTATTTTAGGTGCAATGTATTTGTTTTTTCTTATGGTTTTGTTCATTGTTGTTTGTATTTCTGATTTGGTTTTAGTTTGTTTATGTATGCAAAATTAGTGGTATTCAGTTGAATATACAAGTAAAAACGAATGTTTGTGGATGTTGAGTACTATGAATTGTGGGGTTTTACAACTAACTTTTGTGGCAGTTTGTGATTAACTTTAAGTTTTATTCTGAACAAGAAACAACAATAAGGCGTACAACCTTAATCATTACGATTTTGGTTGTACGCCTTTTTCGGTTGTCATTGAATTTGTTTATTTCGCTGCTTTTGTGTTTTTAACGAACCACCACTTTCTTTCCGTTGACAATGTAGATGCCTTTAGAGGTTGGAGTGGTTATGCTGCGGCCTTGCAGGTCGTACCATACGGGTGCGGAAGCGTCATCGCATTTGATGCTTTCAATGCCAGTCGGGTCTACATAGTTGTGCTTGCTGTAGTAATAGTGGCACACGTTGCGATAGCCGTCGGCTGCCGTCTCAACACTCTCAAGCAGATAGTCGGTGCCGGGGAGATACTCGTAGGTGATGTTGCCACCCTTGCTGTAGGTTTCCTCAACCAGTCGGTCGTTGTCGTCAAGACGGTATGTTATTGTACTTACTATGGTCTGATTGCGGTCGTAGATGTCGGCAACGATATTGCCATCCTTGTTATACACCCTTTGGGCTTCTGTCGGTCCCTCCATGGGTTCCCAATCGCCCTTGTCCGTGTTCCAATTATAGTACCACATTACTACACCGTTATCATATTCATCATCATCCTCTTCACTTTCGAGAGGCATCAACGGGTCGGTATAGTTATATTGCGGATTAGCAGGAACGGATGCGTTGCTTACGAGAGTCTGTTCATAATGACCGTATGTTACAACGCCATCTGACACCTCGTAGTTTCCATGAGTATTCCATACGCCATCATTGTTTTTTATAGAATGATAGCCGTCGGTCATATCATCGATAAACTTCGGCGCTTTAGCTGCACGCGTTGCGAGTCCCTTTCTGGCTTTTGCTTTGCTCCAATCTACCTTGGTCCACGGGCCATCCCAGCTGTCGCCATCATATTCTGCCTCGCCAGTCCATATACCTTTCTTGTTATATAAGTATTCAATCTTGGTGAAGTCGTTTTCGCCGATGCTATGGTCTATCTTCCATGCAATATGTCCATCGGCGTTATATCCTACCCGTGCCTCGCCGTAGTCGGTCACGGTCGACGTATCGTTGTTATCGGGGCCAGACTTTATAGACGTCTCCTTCCATGTACCTCCAATGAGTTGTCCTTTATCGTTCCACTCGTATGTACTCTCACCCTTATCTCCATCGTCGGCATAATAGTAAGAAGATGTTGCTATACGTCCAAACTGCAGTAACTCGTCCTCCGGATATATCTGACCGCCACCGTCTAATGCTTCAATAGCTTCGCGCAGCGACAGCTTCTTTGCGTAGTCGTCGGCGTAAGTGTATTCATCGTTATATGATATTTCCGATGATGATTTGTTGTATTTGATGACGGATAGCAGGCGACCGCTATTGTCCCATGCGAAAGTGGAAGTGTGCCCGCTTGTTACCTCGCCATTCTTGCTATAGTTGCGCTTTGTCTCCTTTACGGGTCGGATGCCGTCAGCATTGAGTTCGAACTCACTTTCAGACGATTTCCACATTTCTCTCTCTATACTTCCTACCGTGATTTGTAGATAGCCTTCGCAGCTATAGACACGTTTGTACAGTTTTCCGTTTTCCGTTTGCCATACCATCTTACGGAATTCATCAACATACAGCTCGTTGATATCCATCGTGGTTTGGTCGGAACCATTTGTTTCTGCCGTAAGATCATACAAAAGTCGGCTTTCCCTGATGCTATTGTAGTTTGCATTGTCGGCGTATTTGTCTACCGGTCCGGAGTATTCTCTCTTCTTATAGCCGCTTATGTACTCCTTCTTGCTGTCGATGTCGTATCCGTAATTGATTTTCTCCACTCGGTTGCCCCACTGGTCGTAGGCGTATGCCTCACTTAGGTGAGTGGTTCCGTCGTCGTATTTCTGATAGTGGCGCTCCCATGTCGTGTTGCCGATTACTTCCACTTCGGCTTTGTTCTTCTCAGTGGTCTTGTTGCCAGCCTTGTCCACGTTGTAGGCAGTTCGGGCTGTACACTGTCCGTCGGCGTCGAACACGTACTCCTGGCGATACGAGTTGTCGGTGTCGAGCACCCACTGTCCCGCCTCTTTGTTGTATTCCATGACCGACGTGATATATCCATACTCGTTGTATTGATATTCCTTCTTGCGCGTGTCGCTTTCCACTCTGTCGAGCAGCGTAAGCTCGGTAGAAGGCTTTACAGCCTTGATTTTTCTGATAGGCACATTGTTTTGTGCCACCGCAGGAGCAGCCTGCAGAAGCATTGCCGAGGCAATAGTAAATAATAGGGTAGAACTTCTCATATTATATGTTTATTAAGTTTTGACAAATACAAATCCTTCTGTAGCCGGACGACAACACTCACAGTATTCCCATACGATAAACGGTTCCGATGAGCTGTGCGATATTTCGCGATTTTGTTTTCTTGAGCAGTTGTCGGCGATGATACTCCACGGTATGTGGAGATATGAACAACTTTTCCGAAATCTCTTTGCTGCTAAGTCCTATGGCGAGCAGACTTAATATCTCCTTTTCGCGTGTGGTGATACTGTCCTTTATATCGGTATTCATGTAGCTGGTATTTGATAATGAGTACGCTGTTTGGTTACAAAGGTATAGAAAAATAATAGTAAATATATTCCTTTTAATACAGTAACCCCCTACCAAAAACTAAGAACTATTGTTTTTGGTAGGGGGTCAGCTATGGTTTTCCGTAGTCAGTCGAGCCGCTGTCCGACCGACATAAAACACTTTATAGCTATCCGGCATCAGATGTTTGCCTTCAAGCCCAATTCAGTTGCCCTGCTTATCATTTCGGCAGCGTTGGCAACATTGAGTTTCTGCATGATACGACGGCGGTGGAACTCAACGGTATTGGCACTGATGCCAAGCCTTGAAGCCATGTCAGCAGCCGAAAGTCCCATTGCCGTGAGACTGACGACCTGCTTCTCGCGGTCGGACAGACGGTCGGGATGGCGCTTCAATGAATTGAGCAGCCGGAAGAAGGTTGGACTATAGTAGCCCTTGCCGTCACAAAGACTCTTAACGGCCATAAGCAGTTCCGCAGCGTTGTCGCTCTTCATCACCACCGCCTCGGTGTCCATATCGGCTATCTCGCCTACCGACCAGGGCTCTTCGTGCATGGTATATACCACCACTTGTGTGGCTGGTTGTACGTCGCGAACGTGCTCTATTAGCATGGATCCGCTTTCGCCGTTGAGGTCGAGATCGGTTATAAGTATGTCTACTTTATGTCGGTTGAGCATCTGTTCTGCCTCTTTAAGCCCTGCGGCATCCATGATACGTGCTTCGGCAAACGACGAAGCCATTAGGGCGTGTATACCCTTCAGCACTATGGGGTGGTCGTCGACGATGAGTATTGTCATTGTTTTCAATTGGTAAAGGTGTGATTATATGGTGTTGAGTCGGTAAGTCAGCGTCAGACTATGACGCATATCTGCCTCACTTACGGTCAGCTTTGCACCGATGCGGTCGGCTCGTTTCTGCAGCGTCTGCTGTCCTATGCCATGGTCAGAAGTGTGCCTGCCGTCTGCCGAACGGGCGCCTATGCCGTTGGCAACGCATACGCATAGGTTGCCGTCGTTGGCAGTCAGCGATATGTCTATGGTGCTGTGGTCGCCGTATTTCATAGCATTGGCTGTCGACTCCTGAATAATGCGGTATATCTCGTAAGCCACTTGTTGTGGCAGACTGCTCCAATCGAACGCAGTGTCTATCTTGAGCGAGATGTCGCGACTACCGTTCTTGTTGATGGCGGCTACATACGAGCGCACCACAGCGTCGAGTGTGACCGTGGCGAAAGATGGAGGCATAAGCTCGTGAGATAACTGGCGCACGTTGCGCCATACGTCGTCGAGATACTGCTCGGCATGAATGCTGTCTGTGGCAAGCATCAGTTTGGTGGCGAGGATGTCGTTGCACACTCCGTCGTGCAGTTCCTTGGCTATGCGCTCACGCTCGCTCTCGAGCCCGTCGATGTAGCTCTGCTTCTCGTGCAACAACGCCCGCTGTGTAGCGATGCGTCTGCGATAGAGCATAATGCCTACCACTCCCAGCAGCAGCACTACCGCCACCACAAGCCACAGCACCTGATTGGCTTTCTCGGCAGTCTCGCGTTTGGATTCAGCCAGAGCCGTCTCCGTTTCCAGGGTCTTGTATTTCACCGTGAATTCGCTCATGCTTTTCTCAATGTCGCTTTGCTTTACAGAGTCGAGCACGGCATAGGCACGGTTCATGAACGCGAGCGCTTCAGCGTTGCGATTCATGTTTTCGAGACACAGGGCTTTCATGCGCAGCATCTTGTCTAACGGCATTGCCTGGTTATGTGTGCCGCTGGCGATGATGCTGTCCACAAGTGCCAGCTGCTCGGCGTATCTATGCTGCTTGCCAAGAAGATTGGCCTTGATCTCAAGAATGCCCAAAACTCCGTTACTGCTGGCAGCCATTCCGTCCATTACACGGTCGGCATATTGCATGTATTGCGCTACGGATTGATAGTCGCCCAATACGCTGTACGACTTCAGAATGATAGAAAGAAACTTCAGTGTGAGCACGTTATAGCCTACGCTCTTCACCTCTTGCCAGCACGGCAGCATAGCTTCGAGTGCCATACGATGGCGGTTCTGCCTCATATATATACCTCCGATGTTGGCACGTGCCGACAATCGCTGTATGGTGTCGTTGGCTGCGAGGGCTGCCTTTTCGGTCTTTTCGGCATAGTGAAGAGCCTCTGCAAAGCGGTTGCTTTCGGAGTATAGCACCGTGACACAGTTGTTCAGATATATCTCATATTCGGCATTGTGCTCTGCAAGCGCCATCTGTATGCCTTCCTTATACTGCACCAGAGCCGAGTAGGTCTTGCCAAGCCTGCGGTAGGCTATGCCCATAGTGCCACGCAGATTGAGCATAGCGTCTACGTCATGCAGCCTCTCTGCCAGACGGTAAGCGCCCTGAGCCACGTCGACGGCATCCGCCATGCGCCCCATGTCGACAAGCGTCACTGCCTTCTCACTCAAAAGCCAGCATCGGGTAGTGTCAGCCGGGTACATCCGTAGGGCACTGTCTGCCAGAGCCAATGCTCCCTGTTTGTCGCCTCCAGCGTTGAGTTCAGCTACACGTTCGAGCATGGAGTAAGCGGGGTCGGTCGCTGAATTGTGTTTGGTTCTGTTGCATGCAAGCATCAGAAGCGCAAGCAGTAATAGTAGAATTTTTCTCATTTGAGTGGGTTTAGGTATGAATCTCTGATGCAAAGGTAACGATAATGTTCTAAATATTTACACTATTCTGATGATGAATCAATGTTTGTGGATGTTGAATACTATGAATTGTGGGGTTGTATATTTGAACTATTCTATTGAACTTTGTGTGTTTGGCTTCTCGATCACCATATACTTTGCGCCACTTTCTACAAGTACATTCCAGCTAATCGGACAAAAATCGTGTACGTAGGTGAAATGTTTGACAATTGGCTTACCATCGTCATCGTATGTGTCGTGTGTTAGACAAACGATAGAGAGGTACTTGTCTGCCAATTCAATATTTTCTTCTATCCAGTTGTTTTCAAAAGTGCAATCAAGCCACTGGTTGGTGATCGGCTTTTTCTCTTTTTCAGGGAGCGTTGCCGAGGTTTCAACTTGCTCGCCAATCAGATTCCTAAGATAGCTGCTGCATTCTTTATAGTGACGTTGTATTGAATTGCTAAGAAGCATCGACTTTATCTTTGAATTGAAGTCGCGTATAACTTTTTTGGCCTCTTTTAGAGCTTTACGTGAGACAGGTCTGAAGTTGCAGAACTTGCTGTCACGGGCTGCCATTGGGAAACGCCGCTGAATATTCATGCCTTTTATATCAAGAGTATACCAGCTTACGGTACAGAAGTCCATGCTGTCGGTACTTTCATCCACTTCGTCTATTTCCATGAAAGTGATGGATTCCGGTTCGCACAGAACCAGTCCGTCACCTTTTTTAAAGCGTATCGATTGGTCGTTTGTCTTAATGTCGTTCATATTATGTGTCGAATTAGTTTGTCCTACAAATTTAGATAAAATTACCGAATTATAAACCAGTTGGGAGAAAAAAACAGAAATGAGCTATCTCCGAGTGTTCGCTGCTTGAGTTAAAATGTTAAGACCGCCTGACTTCGTCATTGCGTCACCCAAAAATCTTCATCAAAGAGTTTGGCGATTTTCTGATGCCTTGCCATCAACATTGTTTGGGTGTGAAAATGGAGAGTGTAAATAGATTTATGTTACTACTTTTATTGTAGCTTGACATAGTTCTATTAACACTCTCGAATGTACCCAGTTCGGGTTCAATAGGGGTGCAAGTGTGTGATATATGCCGAACTCGACAAAGTTTAGCGAAGTCTGTAATTGCACTATTCTCTGAATGTTGTTCCATTCATGATTGAGTGTAACTATATTTTTATACTTTGTCAATATCGTCAAAAGGCAAGGAGTTGAATTTGTCAAAGTCAGAACTAAACAGTTTATCTTGTATCACACGATATTTTTCAAATTCTGATTCTGCGAAATTCTTGGCAAACTCTGCCGATATTTTTCCTGCATCTTGCAATACGGCATCACCACTTGCTTCAAGTATTATGTCGATGCGTTTTGCCCAGTCTTCCATTGTCATAGGTATATGTCGGTTTGCCATTCTTTCTGCAAAGTCAAGAATGCCATTGACTAGTCTGCCCATATCTTCAAGTTCAACTTGTTTCAGATAATCCCAAATCTCTAATGACCGATTTGGGATTATTGCAAGCAACTGATTCCAACATGTGAAATGCTTCACATAGCGGTCTCCATCATACTTGCGAACATAGTTGTTAAACTGAGTTCTGTTCAAAAAAGCGGTGAGTTGGGCAAAAACGTATTTGTCTTGGAACATAGCAGTCATTTTAATTTGACTGCAAAGTTACGAAATCAAGTCCGTTTCATTCCAAAACACCACCTAATGGACTGTATTTCAATTAATTCAAAGAGCGATTAGTCCACTTTAACGGGACGGTAGTGAGTAATATACTTTGATCAGTTATGTCATCTGCATATCTCTTCTTGGCTTCATCCGTTTCTGGTAGATTCCAGAAGTTGGTCGTTAAGTCTTTTGCTATATGTGTAGCAATTATAGGCAGACTATCCGTGTTAAGCACGGAAAAATACTGATTAGTATGTTTAGGAGCAAACATTTCAAGAATACCACGCCAATCATGGGTATTTATATAGTGACGAGAAAATCCCGAGCCTAAAAAAAGGAACGGGGTTTGTTTCTTTGAAATCAACTTCTGTACCAATTCTTCTTTTGTCATAATACAACCCATTTATTTTTTATATAGAAAACCTAATGCTTTTTACACTCTATCAACAACATACTCCAAGTTATTCAGCTTTACCAGCATAAATGCCATACGCTCATTTCCCCAATATTTATTAGGGATGTCTTTGACATTGAACAGCCTCTTCTGTAATTCGGCATCTGTTTCACTTGGCTTCCTTATTCGAATCATGAAATATGCAGACTGGCTCGGAGTGTCGGGATAACTTTCTTTCTCCAGCTTATCCTTTGTCCACACATCATGTCTTGTGCGGACAATCTTGCACAGATTACCCACAAACTTTTCTCCTTTGACATATAAAAGCAGATACTTCGCCTGATTCCATGGAGAGTCAGCGACTTTATCCAAAGGTATGTTATACCAGAGTTTATCAAATGTCCATTGGCGTTTCTCTTCACTACCCGCAATTGCTACCATCACCAAATCATCAGGCAACATTCCTGCCTTTTCATCTTCGGTAACATATGCTAATGTGCGTTGTGGCTTGGCTTTCGCCACATGGGTATCAGTTGTCGAATATTTCATCAAGATGTCATTCAGATGCTCTCGCAATAAGGTATCGCTGTTGGGCAGCAATGGAAATGCACCAATATTCACGCTCTCCACACTCGCACTGTAATAACGCTTCTTGATATATTCATCGCTACCACGACCAGGAAAGAGAATGTAGCCACCGATTATCTCCTTCGAGCGGTATGGCTCATGCTCTTTGCTGTAATAGATAGCGTCACGGTAACGGTGCATCTGGTTGATGGCATCTGTAGGCGGATAGTCACCGCCAGGCATGCCTGCATTCTCGGCAATATCCTGCTGTTCAAAATCCTTGTCAAGCTTCTTGTCGTTGATAACACGATACTTCGCATCATACAAGTATGTCAGTACGATTTTTCCAGATGCCTTGCGGATGTTGAGAACAATGTCGGGACGTTGCTCCGTTGTCGCGGTGTTGATGCCCATACCATATTCGTCCTTGCCGCTTGTGCGGTTGAACGTGTGCTGATAGTGAAGCGTGACCACGTCTTCCTCATGTGCTGCAAGTTGCGCCTTGCGTTCGTCCGTGTCATTCTCCTTAGCTTTCGGATAATGATATTCCACAATATGTTCCAAAGAGGAATCGGTAAACGGGTTGAGCAGAGAAGCCTTAGGTTCGGTTATCAGTTGCTCATGTGACGGTTTGTTATGGTCAATGCCCATAGCGTCAGCCACAAGTCTCTTCATCTTGATGAAGCACCACAACTCATATATTTCCCATATCTGCAAAGTACCAATGTTCGCCGCTCCATTATAAAGGTCGATGCCTCGCTTCAACTTGAGCCAGTCTTTGTATATCTGTTGGTAGCCTAATCGGCTTTGCAGCACAAGACTCTCCTGTTTCATTCCGTCAAAGCGTCCCACAGTTTTGAAGAACGGATGTTTCGACAGCCTTTTCAGGGAGTCTTGATAGTCAGTCCACATTTGTCTGTGGCGTTCTGACAGTTCTTCTTGCGAGGAGTCGAGTATGGTCGCTATTATTGAAGAAAGCCGGTGCCCGATGCTTTGGAGGGTATGTTTCACGAAGCGATTTTCCATCGTGTCGTGTGTGGAACGCACTTCGTCAAAGCCGAAGTAATGCTCTTCCAGTTTGCCTTCCTTCTCAATTTCTCCATATCGCTCCTCCATTGCAGGTGTCCAGAACTTGATTTGCTCCGCTTTTCTTGATGTGCGGAAGTTTACAATCTGCGAATGTGGATTCTGTATCACACGCTTCACGTTCTTCACATAGTTGTCCACCACGCTTTGGAATGCAGCCATCCATGTAGCATCTGTATTAATCTTGCCTCGGCTGAATTGTTGAAGCGTGATGCTAAGATAGCGATAGATCACGTTTTCGTATTCCTCGTTGACCTCACGCAGAAGCGACTTGTAATCGTTCTTGGTGTCGAGTTTTGGCGATACCACGTCAAACGTGACATAACTTTCCTTACGTATTCCATTTTTATGATACGAAAAGTCGAGTTTGAACACCCCTGGCTCATTCAAGAAATCCAATTCTCCCGTAAGAGATTTCTCCTCCCTTCCGTTCAATTCCTCATCTACGAAGAAACTTTCCTCCACATCTTTGCGCACATGGCGTATTTCCGGCACGGAGTCTTTGTCCACTCCGTGAAAGAGCAGACGAACCTGATATTTGCAAGTCTCATAGACCACTGGCCACAAACCATCCCACACCTTTCCGCTTTCAAGTCTTGTTTCCTCTTCTCCGTCAGTCTTCTTTCCTGTTATCGGACTGTAAAGGCAAAGTCTGCACTCGTCTTTCGAGGTATAACGGCAATATGACTCTGGCGCATCAATATCGGGATTGTCTCTCCTTGCATAATTGATGCGCCCCTTGAAGCGTTCCCACGAATAGCCGATGTCCAGTGTGCGGACAATCACCTCATAGTCGGGGTGTACGAACCTTAAAACCTCTGTCTGCATAAGCCTGTCCTATACGATTATGGCCAGAAGCGAGTGAACTCCTGATTGTTCAGTCGGTCAATCATTTCCTGTATTTTCTCTTTCGCTGTTTGTTGGCACTCTTTGACAGTTCCTGTTTTTTCTTCTGTATCGTCATTCTCAGATGCGGCTTCAGCCGATGATTCTTTGATGTCTGGCGCAATATCCTTCAACCATTCTAGTCGGTTGTCATACGATACGCCAGCTTTTGCCTTATATTCTCTTGACATAGAGAACATTTCCGCATCGCCTTCAATACGTGGCAAAATCTTCATCAACAGAATGTTGTTTACGGATGCAGCGATGGCTTCGTCCAAGCCCATGCCTTCATCGAGCATAACACCAACCATTATGGTCAGCTCGTTCAGCACACGATAACTGACCATGAAGGGAGTTCCCTTCAATGCCAAGTTGATTTCTTCCAGCTTTGTCGGAAGTTTCTCCATCAGTTCTTCTGCCACATCTGGATGTGCATCCAAAACCTCGTCTGCACTCACATATCTACGAGTGAACGCATTCTGCCATTTCTTCTGCTCTGATTCAGCAAGGTATTCCAAGTTCTTGCTGCCGCCAAACATATTGCGCAGATTGCCGCCATTCATCTCAATGGTCATGGCACGATCAATCACCTTGCGAGAGAACTGGTGCGTGGTGTCATCCATATTGACAGTACCAATGATTACGACATTGTCTGGCAGCTGAAGACCTTCAGTCGTTAAGTCCATGCGATTGCCCACCTTTTTATCAATATCGCTTTCGGTATCCATACCGAAGAGCTTCAGATAGATGTCCCTGTCTGTCAGATTGCTGCTGAAAGACTCTCCCGTCTGTGTATTCTTGACATGAGGCATTTCCGCCAATTCACGGAAATACTGTGCGTCGATTATCGGCTCTGTCTTGACCGTCGCCATATCCACCTCGCCTGTTTCCACATTCTTCGGATGCTTGCGGGTTTCCAATATGCTCAGTATCTCTGCGAAATACTGTTCCACTGGTGCTAAGTTCATCTCGTCAAGGCATACGAAGAATGGAACGTTCGGGAACATCTTTGCCTTCACCAAGAACTTCACGAACTTCGTGAACTGATAGCCTGCCTTGCCCAGTCGACTGTAATACCCCAACAGTTCCGTTGAGTCGTGCCAGTTAGGCTTCACCTCTATCATGCAATAATTTCCTGGAGTAGTGCCAGATTTGTCCTGTAAACACTTGGGGCATGACTTGAAGGCAAACTCTCGTACGATGCGGCTCTTACCTGTGCCAGAGATGCCGGCGAGAAGGAGGAATGGCTTGGTGCGGAGAGCGGTGAGGTGTTGGCTTATATTTGTTTTGACCGTTTTATGATTCTTGCAATTTCGTAGTTTAACATTGAACAAAAAAGGCCATTTGTAGTTACGAGTAGAACATTCTATTGGTTCGGAAAATACAATATAGCCATCGTCTCTGACAAACATTTCTGCTGTAGAACTATTCATAACAAAATGCGAACCTTCGTTAACATAGAACCATCCCGCCCAAAATATCCCATTTGTATCTTTAAGTATAAATACAACTAACGGATTGTCTTTTTCATTATATGTTATGTCAGGAAAGTTGGTCGTTTCTGATTTCCACACATTTACTCTGTTGCTCTCGCTTGTCCCTACTTTTTGACTTGCGATGCAAAAAGATGTCTTTCTTCTCTGATAAATAATAATTTCTTGTTCACTATTATCTAACGACAAGCTCCGTATCTTGATTTTCCAGCGCGGTCCATTAGCTGCATCTGATGTTTTATCTCCTAAAAACGATAACATTTGTTCAGGAGACACTGCGTTTGCAGAAATATCGATGTACCCTTGTCCACCACCACCTTCAACACCTCCTTGCCCAGAGATGTTTTTAAAGTCCGCCTGTGATAGTTTCCTGTATATCAAACTTGTAGCTTTCATACTCATACTTTTTTCTGTAAAGATAACAAATATTCTGTCAAATCCAATCCTTTGTTGCTATTATTACTTCTAAAACGTTTATACTTAATCTTACGGAGTTGGATTTTTCCATATTTAGAAAGAAAATCCATAAGTTCTGAAAGAGAAAGTAATCCGTCTTCACTGTAGCTAATAAAGATGTTGTCGCATTTTATATTCCTGATAATAGTATCAAAGGCGTTTCTTATTTTAACTTTTGAACAAAAGTCAGAATACTGATCACGCCACGGACGTAAGCCACTAACTCCAACCGCCTCAGGCTCGTCTTCACGCGCAATTGTTTCCAATATGTGATAGTTTGCTGCATATTGCCTTTTAATGTAAGGAGGGTCAATGTAACAAACATCCGCTTTCAATTCCCGAGCTATGTTTTCAGCATAACCTCTTCTTATTTCATGCCCTATAATGTTATTGTCTTCATCAAATACAAAAGGCTTAAGTTCTATATTATCCATAGACCTTTTAACAAAATGAGACAAGAAATGTCCATACGTACCTGCTATATTGGCAATATCATTAGTTGCCATAATAAGGTCATGAATTAGCAAAGAGTGTTCTTTTGCAGTTATCATTCCATGTAAATGCCAATCTTTAATGGTTTTTCGTATGGCATCTATCTTTTCTGCATTTTCACCTGTGAAATACATTCTTGGATTACATCCGGAATTAGGACTTCCGAAAGGAGAAAATTCCCTTGTGAAGAAACCTGATACTGGAGGTAACTCATTCAAATAATTAATCACATTCTCATAGTTGCAATACTCACCTAAAATACCTCTCAGACCATCAAATTTTGGCGCAGAATTCATAAGAAGATTAACAACAAGATGGTGATATGAATATGTCATTACATCAGATGCTAATACGCGAAATCCCTGCTTGCGTAGTGCCAAAGAAAAAAGGCCTGTTCCTGCCATTAAGTCAATGACAGAAGAAGCTTGTGGGCATTGCATTCGTATCTCATTTATAAGAAATTGTGACAATTTATCTTTCGATCCAATATATCTATATCCCATCTTTAAATATTTCTTTTTTTGTGATTTTTAAGAGTCTCTTGAATGGTATCATTTGTTGAGCCTCCTGTATAGTCGAAAAAATTGTGTCATAACAATCTTTTTCTATTTTGAATAGCTTTGATACCAAGAGTTCTATTTCTGCATCAACATTTGGTGGAAAATCAGTATAGTTGTAATATTCTTTTACTAATGTTGTTATTCTTTTTAGATTTTCTTTTGTTTTATCGTCATTGTTGACCTTCGGAAAAGGTAGTGATGCAATATCTCCTTGCGATAGATAAGGGTGTGTTCTCCATCCTTTATCTCCTTTTGTCTTAATTAGATAATATGTAATTATACGTGAGTTTAGAATAGCAAGAATAACTTCGTCTGTAATGATAGGATTAACATCCTTTTTGCGATGAAGTATGTATACGACTTGATTTGTCATGCAGTTATTATAGTCAATTCCTGCTGTAATTCCTACGCCAGTCTTCCTGATTAATATTTTATTCCCTTCATATAATTTATTATCCTTATAATTAATACCATTCAGTCCAAGTTGGATATATGATTTACATCTTGTTCTATAGCGAAAAATATCCTCTCCTACGATAATTCTTGTCATATCAGGCTTTTCGTTTTCACTTATTGCAATTTCTTTATAAATGTATTTTCTTTCTATTAAATTCTTGCAATGAGGACACTTTACGAGAACCGAATTCTTATTTTTAGGCTCAGGAAACCATTTCTTGCAATTTGGACACCTTAAGACAATGCCTTTTTTGGAAAGTTCGACCCCCCTATGGCTTGTCGTGTAGTCTTTGATTTTTGGACATTTTTGCAGCATTTTAGAGATGTTGATGTCTGCATCTTTTATTTCTGTCAAAAATTCGAAATCCGCAGTCATGTATTTTACAGATACTTTATTTAATGACGAAGCTACCGCTTCTTGTAACGATATCTCATTTCTCATAACCGCCTTTTGAATGTTATTTGAGAGATGTGCGCATTCCACTTTGTAGTTTTTCTTCTTTGCCTTGATGCCAAAAATTAATGATACGGAAGTGTTTATGTTAGGAAATATACCTTCTCCCAAACGGACTATTCTTTTTATAATAGAATTACAAAATAAATATTTCCGTATGGCCTTATGCTCAATGTTGAAGATGGAATCGGGTACAATAAAACCATAGCATCCGTTTTCTTTTAAGTTTCGAATACATAACTCTATGAATAAATCATATGTGTCAAATTGTCCTTTTGCTGTTTCAAAGTCGATGGACAAATTCTTATATTTGCTTTTGTCTGCTCCCCATGGAGGGTTGCATACAATAAAATCTATGCCGTTTGGGCAGTATTGATTCAAAAGCCTTTCCCATCCTTTGACAGAATTCATGTGGTCGAAAGGATAAAGTGCATCACAATTATAGAAAGAATAATCTATAGGATAGGCTTTAAAAGTAATATTGGATTTAACTATAGCAACATTGTCTATATCAATTCCGCCTATATTAACAGATAGATTTTTTTTAGTCGCATACGATACACAAGATAGCAATAAAGAACCTTCCCCCATTGCAGGATCAAATATCGTATATGAATTGTCTTCGTCGAGTGTTGACAAAGACATAGTTTCTCTTGCTAAGTAATCAGCAAGAAAAGTTGGAGTATAAAAAGCACCAAGAGTTTTTCTGTTTATAGTAAAATTGTCAATCACTTTACGAATATTATTCATTACAAGTTTGCAATAAACTACAGTTATAATCGTTAATACTTGCTATTTTTTTTTCTTTCTCCTCATCGTACACCTTAATCTCGCCAGTGGGAATGTTATTCAATCATCGTTATCTTCTACATTAGGCAGATAATCACTGGCTTTAGCCTGTGTTATCACCCCATGTCCCAACTTCGACTCCAACTGTGTACGTGCTGCTTTCGCAACGCTACCACCATCCTTAGCCACCTGCTTCTGCTGATGGAATCCGTTAGGGTTGCGCTGTTTGGACAGCTCCGTGGCAGATGCCTCGGCAAGCATATTGAGGGCTATCTCCATGTTGGTCATGTTGTCACGCAGGCTTTCCTTCTTCAAGCCTTTGAAACTCTTGTACTGTTTGGTTGTCATTCCGCTCCACTCGCGAGTGATGATGTCGGTAAGAGAAGCATATTGCAGACCTTGCTGCACCCCAGTACGTGCCCATTCATCGGTGAGTTCCTTCCTGATTTCTATAGACTTGATGCGCTGGTTTATCCAAGCATCAGAATATCCCAAACGCTTGTAGTCAACGATGGCCTGGTCTATGCTCTTTTCCGGATCCTGCATCTGTTCCAAACGAGAGCTTGCCACCTGTGCCATCCATACCTTGAAAGGCTCTGCCTTTGGTGAAGGAATCGACTGGATAATGCGGAAGAGTTGCTCAGTGTCGGCAACATCCGTCATACGCAATTTGCCGTCTGAGGCACGAAGTTTTAACCCGTGACAATTTGTCACGGTTTCATTACCTTCTTTTTTGAGTCTCTGCTTCAGCTTTCTCCAATAAGCATTGGCATCTTTGCTGTCAGTCAGCACACCGCACACATCCACAATGGAGAAATACCATTTTTCCTCCTTGTCGTCCCATACGGTACGCACCTTCTTTTCTTCAAACAGTTGAAGAGATTCCTTCTTCGTCATATTGTTATTTTCCTATTCAATTATCTTATCGTCAATCAATGTTATCTTCCCTAAGAAGATTTGTCACCTATATGTTTTGCTTACAAAGGTAGTTATAAAGCACGACAATCGTGAAGAAATCATACAACATTTTACATTTATTCCTCCTCGCTACATTCACCGATGTTTTGTCTCATTGGTGCCTTGGCGCCACCCCAGGAGTTTTTATCACTTTCGGAAACGTTAAAATCGACTTTGCTTCCGCCAGTATCGTATTTTGGGCCGCCGGAACCTGCCAAGATGGTGGTGCTTTTCATGCCAAATTCGATTATTTTAGGTGCAATGTATTTGTTTTTTCTTATGGTTTTGTTCATTGTTGTTTGTATTTCTGATTTGGTTTTAGTTTGTTTATGTATGCAAAATTAGTGGTATTCAGTTGAATATACAAGTAAAAACGAATGTTTGTGGATGTTGAGTACTATGAATTGTGGGGTTTTACAACTAACTTTTGTGGCAGTTTGTGATTAACTTTATGGCTAACTTTGTCCGTATATTATAAATTTGTGTTAACTTTGACGGAAAATACAAATGTTGATGAAGAAATAATATTGTTTTATATGGAGCTGCGTTATAATGGTGCAACTCTTTTAATAAATAGATTTAACAACTTATAGATAAAAACTTACAGATACAACCTATAAATAAACTTATAGATATATGAAGAATGTAATGCTGATTATTTCGATGCTCTTGGTTTGCTGCGGCGTCAGCGCGCAGACAGCGAAGAACGTGGGCAAAGCGGGAACAACCATCAAGACTGCGAAGAACGTGGGCAAAGTAACGACTGTGAAGGCAGAAGAGCGACCGGAGGTGCTCATAGAGACGACGATGGGCAATATTCGCGTGGCGCTGTATAACGAGACACCGCTGCATCGTGACAACTTCCTTAAGCTCATACGCGAGTACCACTACTACGACTCGCTGCTGTTCCACCGTGTCATACCCGACTTCATGATTCAGGCTGGCGACCCGTATAGCAAGAACGCTCCGAAGGGAGCTGTGCTCGGCGACCACTCGCTCGACTATACCATTCCGGCGGAGATTCGTTTGCCGCAGATATACCACAAGCGTGGCGCTCTGGCGGCTGCACGCGAGCCGGATGTGGTGAACCCGAAGCGCGAGTCGAGCAGTTCGCAGTTCTATATCGTCTACGGACGCAAGCAGGACGAGCGCGGACTGCAGCGCGGACGCGACAATCTGCGTCAGCTTTTCGGCGACAGCATACAGATGACCGACGAGATGCGCAAGGCGTATACCACCGTCGGCGGCACGCCGCACCTCGACGGCGGCTACACGGTGTTCGGTGAGGTGCTCGAAGGTATGGATGTTGTGGACCGCATACAGCGTGTGCAGCGCGACGCCAACGACCGTCCGCTTGAGGATGTGCGTATCATAAAAGCCACTATTCTGAAGGACCTGCCGGGCATGGAGAAGAAATCGAAGAAGGTGGTGAAGCGTGTGGCGAAGAAGCCGGTTAAAAGAAAGTAATGACGGCATGTGACAAGATAACAAGATGCCATACCGCAATAACAAACCGATATGATTACACGATGCTATCTCGAAATAACTAATGTGTGCAACCTCAACTGTGTGTTCTGCCCGAAGACCGTGAGGGCGAAGCACACGCTGACGTTGGACGAATTTGAGGCTTTGACCTTGCGACTCGAGGGCGAGGTGAAGTTTCTGTATTTCCATCTGATGGGCGAACCGTTCCTCCATCCGCTGCTGCCGCAGTTTGTGCTGATGGCTCGCCGCAAGGGTTTCGTGCCCGTTATCACCACCAACGGCACTCTGCTCTCGCGACGCCCAGACCTTTTGGACGCTCTGCCTCACAAGATTCAGATTTCGCTCCACTCGCATGAGGGCAACGCCAAGGAGAATCTTGCCGGGTATGTAGACGAGGTGATGGTTTTCGCGCAGGAGGCTACGCGCCGCGGCTGTGTCGTTGTGCTGCGCCTATGGAACGAGGGCGGACACAACAGCCAGAACGCGGAGATTCTCGACCTAATTGCGCAACGCCAACCGCGTCCTTGGACGGAACGTCACGACGGATGGCGACTTGCCGAAAACCTCTTTGTGGAGAATGACAATATGTTCGAGTGGCCCGATCTTCAGAACGCCACTTACGACGAGCAGGAGGTGTTCTGCTACGCCCTGCGCAATCAGATTGGCGTGCTCGTCGACGGTACCGTTGTGCCGTGCTGTCTCGACCATAACGGCGACATCGCGCTTGGCAATCTGTTCGGTCAGAGCCTCGCCGATATACTTGCCTCGCCAAGAGCACGTGCCATCTACGACGGCTTCACCAGTCATACCGCCGTAGAGCCACTCTGCCAGCGCTGCGGCTATTCGGCTGTGTCGAAGAGGTTCAGAAAGTAGAAGTTGCAGGTTATGTTTTGTTCTCAATTTACTCTATAGATTATTAGAATGTTCGATCGGATTGCATTCGCCGTCCAATCGGATTGCGTTCGCCGTCCAATCAGATTGCGTCCGCCGTCCAATCAGATTGCGTCCGCCGTCCGATTGGATTGCGTTCGCCGCCCGATTGGATTGCGTTCGCCGCCCGATTGGATTGCGTCCGCCATCTATTCGTATAATCATAGACTGTACACACTTAGTATCAAGTCGTATAGTAATACGTATTGTTGCTTGCTGCGGAGGCCGGAGACCTCCGCTACGGTTTTTGTTTGTACCGACAGTTTATCTTCTACTGCTTATTGTTGTCGATTTGCCTTTCTTTGCCTTTGCGTCGATTCTGTATCTGAAGCTCAGGTTCAGATAGTGGTGAATATAGTTTGTGGAGTACTCCTGGCGTTGGAAGGCTGAGTATTCGCTTTCGTACCAGATGTCCTTGTTGAAGATGTCGTCGGCAAACAGGCTCAGCATACACTTGTTCTTGCAGAAGCTCCATCTGACAGATGCCATCGACTTGAGCTTGTGTCCGTTCATCGCCGATGTGGCATAGCCCGAACAGTAGTCGTCAGACAGCTGCACGAACACCTCGAACGGAGCGAGGTGCAGGTTGGCGCTTATGCCCACGCTGTTGAACAGCGGTGTGGTGTTGTACGAAGCATCGTCGTAGCGGTAGCGGTTGCTCTCCAGACGGTCGAAGAGCGTGAGCTGCAATTTCTCGGTCTCGTACGAGAACTCGAATTCGTTGTTTATGCCCAGTCGCTTCTGCTTGTTCAGTTCGGGCTGAGCGTCGGCAGCGTTGTTGTCGACGATGGTGAGGAAGCCGTACGACTTAGCCGTCTCCAGCGCGAACTTGTTCATCAGTCGGAAGTAGAAGCCGATGCCCTGGTCGTAGTTGAATGCGAACTTCCACATGTCGCCGCCCTTCACGTTCATCGGTTTCGACGTGTAGACGCCAGTAGCCGAGTTGTAGCTGTAGAGCGTAGCTTGGGGGTTGATGTCCTTGTTGTACGAAGCGGTCAAGCCCAGCACAATCTGCTTGCGCAGCCACATGCGGTGGTAGTTGTACGTAGTGGTATGACTGTGCGAGTTGCGCAGCAGCGGGTTGCCCATGTATATATGCAGCGGGTCGATGGTGTTGCGGTAGCCGAGCGTGCTCACGAGGTCGGGCACGGAGGTGTTGTATGCGAAGGCAATGTCCATGTTGCGCACGCGGCTCATCTTCCACTTCAGGAAGATAGACGGCTCGTACGTGTTGCTTGTGCGCACGGCTGTGGTGTCGAGCGGTCCGTAGTGGTAGTTGGCCTTCTCGCGACTGTAGTTCCAGCTGAACTTCGGCATTATCATCAGTGCCTTCACCGGCGTGATGGTCGACTTCACGGTCAGCTCGTTCGTCCATTTGTGCGTCAGTCTGCGCGTTGTGTTCGCCGGGTCTGCCGTTGTTGGCGTGCCGTTAGCTACGTTCTGCTCGTCGGTGTCGCTGAAGAAGTTGCGTGCGGTGCGTGTGCGGCTTAATCTCACGTTGTCGAATATGTTGAAGTACACCTTCTTGCCAAGCCAGTAGTCGAACGAAGCGCCGAACTGCGTATTCAGATTGTGTTCGCTGCGGTCGTAGAACTGCCACAGCTTCTCGTTGCGCTGTTCGCGCAGATACTCAACGTCGTGGTTGGTGTGCGTGTCCTCATTCGTTCCGCTCAGGTTGGTGTAGCCCCCCAGCATGAACGAACCCTTCTTACCGATGAAGTGCTGCCAGATGTACGAGATGTTGAGTCCGCGTTGCTGCAGTTCGGTCGACTCGTACTCGCTGTCGCGCGTGATGAGTCGGTCGTAGAGCGCATCGCCGGGCTTTGCGTCGAGCGCCTCCTTCAGCGAGTGGTAGGCAAACTGGTCGGGCTGGTAGCCGTACGAAGCCGACTTCTCCTCGTACGATTTGCGAGCCTTCTCGTATGAGGCTTTCACCTTCACGTCGATGGTGTTGGCAGAGTCGGTGTAGGCGAAGAGCTTCGCCTCCAGCTGCGGCTTGAGGTTGTGTTTGTAGCGGTATGTGTCTTTCACGCCGAATGTGTGCTCCTGGTTCGGGAAGAACGTCTCGGTCGACGCCTTTCCGCTGTTCCATCCGTCGCTGTGTCCCATGTTAGCGCTAATGTTGAAGCGGTTGCTTGTGTACTGCTGCGTGCCCTTTGTCTGCCAGTTGTGCTGATAGTTGTACGATCCGTACTGGCTCTTGCCGTCGCCGTCGATGTTGCGGTTACTGGTAGAGCCAATCGTCTTGTCTACGTAGCGGTTGGCGTTGTTAGCCTGGGCGTATATCATGTGCGGGTCTTGGTCGCTCAGTCGGCTTGCGGTGATAGCTCCGCTGTAGCGTTTCTTGGTCTGATACTGAGCCTCGATGTCGCCGTACCACTTGTCGAGGAAGCCCGGCTTCACCTGTATGTCGAGCACATGGTCCTCATCGCCATCGTCGTTGCCCGTGTGGCGTGCCAGCTCCGACTTGCGGTCGTACACCTTCAGTTTGTCAGCCACGTCAGCCGGCAGCTGTTCTAGGATTTGGTCGCCGCCGAACATGTCCTTGCCGTTCATCATCAGGCGTATGGGCTTGTCGTTCCAGTATAGCTTGCCATCGCGACGCTGCACGCCCGGCAGTTTCTTGATAAGCTCGTCGAGGCGCGCGCCCTCCTTCAGCTTGAACGCCTCGGGGTTGAACACGATGGTGTCGCCACGCATGGTGATGCGCGGCACCTTCGCCTTCACCTCTACCTCCTGCAGCATGAGCGCCGTGGGCTGCAGCCTGATGGTGCCCAGGTCGGTGGTGTCTTTCACCTCAGATCCGTACGCATAGTCCACCTTGCGCGAGTTCTTGTAGCCGATCATGCTGAACGTGATCATGATGCGTCCCTCCCATTCGGAGTCGAGCGTGAAGCAGCCCGTGCTGTCGGTCTCCGTCGAGTTCTGCATCGACCATCCCGGCTGTGGGTTTATCTCGCTGCGCACCGTTGCTCCGATGAGAATTTCGCCCGTCTCGGCGTTCACAATCTTTCCCTTGAACGTGTCGGCAGTACATACGGCTGTCTGCATGAGGCAGAGCAGCATGGCGACAAAAAGTTTCTTAATTACATTTTCCATAAGCTGGATGTTTTGGGTTTTGTTTGTGCAAGTATCTTTGTCCTTTTATATGGAAGTTTTAGCTTGACAAACGTTTGTTAGACATACTTGTGGTTAAGATGGTGCAAAGATAAGCAATATATTCCTATCGGCGTGGTTCCTCTATAACATTTTTTGATGAAAGTATAAGGGGGTGCACTTGTCTCAAGTTGCATTTGCTTGCTTCAAGGAGCCTTTTAGGGGGTGCACTTGTCTCAAGTGCACCAACGTAGCAGATAGTGTCCTTAGCGTTGTTTGCGTAGGTAGTGCTATGCTGGGGCACCGCTTGCTCGGTTGGTGCACTTGAGACAAGTGCACCCCCTAAAGCACCCCCTGAAGCTACCTGCGTGCCCCCACCAGCAGCGCCGTCTTTCCCTCGTCCACGAGCTTGATGATAAGCTCGCCGAAGAGCGTGTTCTGCCATGCGAACCACTCGCGCGTGAACTTGCTCGCATCGTCGACGTTGAACGACTCGTGGATGAAGCCCGTGCCGGCGTCGGTGCGCTGCAACATGCGCAGACATTCGGCTATCTCGGCATCGTCGGTGCTCGTGAAGGCGCGCATCATTATAGACATAGGCCACGCCATGTGGTAGCCCACGTGCGGACCGCCGATGCCTTCGCCCGCCTTGCCGCGGAAGAAGTAGGGATTGTCCTCGCTCCAGACGAAGCGGCGCGTGTTCTGATATACGGGGGCGTTCACGTCGACGTCGCCCAGATAGGGCATGGCGAGAAGCGACGGCACGTTGGCGTCGTCCATGAGGAAGCGGTTGCCGAAGCCGTCCACCTCGTAGGCGTATATCTTGCCGTACTTCGGATGGTCGACCACGGCGTACTGCTCGAGAGCCTTGCTCACCTCGTCGGCAAGTGCCGTGCAGTTGTCGGCAAGCGCCGTGTCGGCGTTCACCTTACGCAGAATCTCAGCCGCCTTGCGCAGCGAACTCACCGCCATGAAATTGGACGGCACGAGGAAGAGGAACGTCGTGGCGTCGTCGGACGGGCGGAAGACAGAGGCGATGAGGCCGCAGGGCTTCACGGGGTTGCCCCAGCCGTGGTTGCAGACCGTGTCGAGCTGGTCCTCCGTCTCGCGCTGGAAGCGGTAAGAGCCCAGGCTCTGCTTGCGCTGCTGCTCGCGGAATACGCGCAGAATGTTGCGCACCGCCTGCAGCCACTCGTCGCCGAAGACCGAAGCGTCGCCCGTCACCTGCCAGTAGTGGTAGGCGAGGCGTATAGGGTAGCAGAGCGAGTCGATCTCGTACTTGCGCTCGTGCAGTTCGGGCTTCATGTCGGTCATATCGTTAGCCCACGGACCGTTCGCCACCGGATCGCGGTTGAAGGCGTTGGCATACGGGTCGATGTTGATGCACTTCAGCTGGCGGCGTATCACACCGCGCAGCATCTTCTGCAACTTGTGGTCGCCCTTAGCCAGCTGCACGTAGGGCCACACCTGCGCCGCCGAGTCGCGCAGCCACATGGCGTGTATGTCGCCCGTGTAGACGAACGTGTCCTCCTCGCCGTCCGCAGCGTCGGTGAAGTGGACGGTGGTGTCGAGCGTGTTCGGGAAGCAGTTCTCGAACATCCACGCTAAGTAGGCGTTGTCCTTTATGCGTTTCTTTATCTCGCGAATCTTCTTCTCAACGGCGTCCGACACGAAAAGACGCTCGGCAGGAGCCGGGCGCTTTGTGGTGAGGGAGGAGGGTTGAGAGTTGAGAGTTGAGAGTTGAGAGTTGAGATGGTGAGATGGTGAGATTTGATGTTGAGATGGTGAGGTGTTGAGGTGTTGAGATGGTGAGGTATTCGCTGCAACACCATTGCTTGCGGCGAGGCAGAGCGCAAGGAAGGCGCCCGAAAAAATAGTTGTATGAGGTCTCATATTCATCGTTGTTGTTTAGATTTACAAGCAAAAGTATTAATTATTAATCAAAACAGCAAATTTGTGTAAGATTTTCCGTAACTTTGTACTGGTAAATAAGATACGAAAGGATAATAAGAAGATGAACATTTCAGATATACTCACCTCAGGTGGTGGCGAGAAGCACTTCTCGTTCGAGGTGTTACCACCGTTGAAAGGCACAGGAACAGAGCGTCTGTTCTCCACAATAGAGAAGTTCCGCGATTTCGATCCGGCATACATCAATATCACCACCCATCACAGCGAGTACGTATACCGCGAACTCGAGAACGGACAGTATGAGCGCCTGCGCGTGCGCCGCCGTCCGGGTACGGTAGCCATCGCTGCCGCCATACAGAACAAGTTCGGCGTGCCCGTCATACCGCACATCATCTGCAGCGGCGCCACAGCCGAGGCGATAGAGTACGAGCTGATAGACCTGCAGTTTCTGGGCATAGAGAACGTGCTGCTGCTGCGCGGCGACAAGGCGCGCGACGACAGTCAGTTTGTGCCCACACCTGGCGGACACGCCCACACCACCGACCTCATCGAGCAGGTGAACCGCTTCAACGAGGGCTTCTTCAACGACGGCACGCCGATAAAGAATCCCGGCAAGAAGTTCCACTACGGCGTGGCGTGCTACCCCGAGAAGCACGAGGAGGCGCTGAACATGGAGATGGACTTGAAGTATCTGAAGATGAAGCAAGACATGGGTGCCGACTACGCCGTGACGCAGCTCTTCTACGACAACCGGAAATACTTCCGCTTCGTGGAGAAAGCGCGCGAGATGGGCATCACCATACCAATCGTACCTGGCATCAAGCCGCTTGCAAAGCTCTCGCAGCTGACGGTAGTGCCGCGCGTGTTCCGCTGCGACTTCCCGCAGGAGCTCGCCGTTGAGGCGCTGAAGTGCAAGACCGACGACGACGCCCGCCAACTCGGCATAGAGTGGTCGACCGAACAGTGCCGACAGCTCTACAAGGCCGGAGTGAACAACATACATTTCTACACCGTCTCAGCTGTCGACTCCGTAAGAGAAGTGGCAAGGAGGCTGTTGTAATTCAAAAATCGCAATAGCGCAAATGACATTCGAAGAAGTAATAGGTCAGGACGAGGCGAAACAGTCGCTCGTCAAACTCATAGAGGAGCACCGAGTGCCCCACGCAATGCTGTTCTGCGGTCCGATGGGCTGCGGCAAGAAGGCGCTTGCCCTTGCGTTCGCGTCGCGGCTCTTAGGCGACAGTCAGCTGCTGCGCAAGTGGCAGCACCCCGACCTCCACTTCAGCTTCCCCACCATAAAGAAGCCCACTATGGGCTCCGACCACCAGCCCGTGAGCGACGACTACGCTCAGGAATGGCGCCAACTACTCGGCGACGGAGCCTACTTCAGCATAGAGCAATGGATGGAGGCGATGGGCGCCGAGAACCAGCAAGCCATCATCACCGGAGCCGAGAGCGACCGACTCTCGCGCCGACTGAGCATGAAGGCGTCGCAGGGCGGATACAAGGTGTGCGTGATGTGGCTGCCAGAGCGTATGAATGTCACCTCGGCTAACAAGATACTCAAACTGCTTGAGGAACCGCCGCAGCAGACCGTCTTCATCCTCGTGAGCGAGGAACCAGAGAAGCTGCTCGAAACCATACGCAGCCGCACACAGCGCTTCGACTTCAAGCGCATCAGCGACGAAGCCATAGAGCAGGCGCTCATCGCGCGACGCGGCATCGACGCCGACACAGCGCACCGCATAGCACGCATCGCCAACGGATCGTGGACTGCAGCGCTCGACTCGCTGCGCGCCGGCAACGAGGCAAGTATGTTCTTCGACCTCTTCGCCATGCTCATGCGCTACGCTTACAGCAAGCACGTGAAGGAACTGAAGAAGTGGAGCGAGAGCGTGGCTGCCTTCGGACGCGAGAAGCAGAAGCGCATGCTCATCTACTTCAACCGAATGGTGCGCGAGAGCTTCATGCACAACTTCCATAACCCGGAGCTCAACTACATGACGGCGCAGGAAGAACAGTTCTGCACACGCTTCGCACCGTTCATCAACGAACGCAACGTCATAGAGCTGAACGAACTCTTCGAGCACTCACTACGCGACATATCACAGAACGCCAACGCAAAGATGGTGTTCTTCGACATAGCATTACAAACAATTATACTCATAACACGTAAAAAACAAGCATAAATCGTAATGAAAGATTTCAAAGATATGCAATTCAAAATAACGCGTGACACCGATCGCGGATTGCACCACTACGCTTGCGGACGACAGAACATGCAGCTCAACACATACGATTGGCTGTACGACGTGCCAGGCAACGACGAGGACACAGACCTCGTGGAGGTGCAGTTCAAGAACACGCGCAAGGGTTACTACCACAACGTCAACCACATCGACCTGCACAAGGGCGACATCGTGGCGGTTGAGGCAAGTCCGGGTCACGACATCGGTACGGTTACACTCACCGGACGCCTGGTGAAGCTGCAGCTGAAGAAAGCCAACCTCAAGTCGGCTGACGACATAAAGCGCGTATATCGCATTGCAAAACCCGTGGATATCGACAAATACTACGAGGCGAAAAGCCGCGAACACGGCACCATGATTCAGAGCCGACAGATAGCCAAGGACCTCGGTCTGCAGATGAAGATTGGCGACGTGGAGTATCAGGGCGACGGTAACAAGGCGATATTCTACTACATCGCCGACGAGCGTGTCGACTTCCGTCAGCTCATCAAGGTGCTTGCCGACACCTTCCACGTGCGCATCGAGATGAAGCAGATTGGAGCACGCCAGGAGGCTGGACGCATCGGCGGTACGGGCCCCTGCGGCAGAGAACTCTGCTGCGCCACATGGATGAAGAACTTCGTGAGCGTCAGTACAAACGCCGCTCGTATTCAGGACATATCGCTCAATCCGCAGAAACTCGCCGGCATGTGCGCCAAGCTGAAGTGCTGCCTCAACTACGAGGTGGACGACTATGTTGAGGCAAGTCGCAAGATGCCGTCGCGCGACGTCGTTCTGCAGACACTCGACAGCGACTACTACCTCTTCAAGTCGGACATTCTCGCCGGCACTGTGGTCTACTCTACGGACAAGGGCATCGCTGCCAACCTCGAGGAGATTACAGCCGAGCGCGCCCGTGCCATCATCGAGATGAACAAGCGTGGCGAGAAGCCCGAGTCGCTCACCGAGGACGGCAAGGTAAGACAGGACTCGCGCCCTGCCGACCTGCTCGCAGACGCCGACATCAGTCGCTTCGACAAGACTCGCAAGCGCAAGAAGAAGCCTGCAAAGCGCCAAGGTGGCGCACCGAACAAACAGAATCCTCAAGGGGGCGCACCGAACAAACAGAATCCTCAAGGGGGTGCAGTTGTCTCAACTGCACCGAAAAACTCTCAAGGTGGCGCACCGAATAAACCGAATGGCGAGGGTCAGCGTCGCAACAACCAGCAGCGTCGCAACAACCGTCCTGGTGGCGCACCAACCGAGCAACCTCAGGGGGTGCACTTGTCTCAAGTGCACCAACCGAAGAATAGTGCCAATAGCTCGGTCGGTGCAGCAGAGACTGCTGCACCCCCTAAGGTGCACCAACCGAAGAATAACGCCAATAACTCGGTCGGTGCAGCAGAGACTGCAGCACCCCCTAAGGTGCAACAGCCGAAGAATAACGCTAATAGCTCGGTCGGTGCAGCAGAGACTGCAGTACCCCCTAAAGGCGCTCATTAATTGTGATTATGAAAAGAACAATAAGCTTTAGAATCGCTTCAATGACCCTTGTGATCTTCGCAATGCTCCTCGCAGCTTGCGACCATCGCACCGTCTACGACCGATATCAGAGCACCGCACTTGCAGGCTGGGAGAAGAACGACACGCTCTCGTTCGCCATTCCGCCTCTGAAGGACGCCGCTACGTACAGCGCCGTTCTCGGCGTGCGCACGACCGACGCCTATCCGTTCACGGCGATAACGCTGATTGTGGAGCAGGAGATAATGCCGGCGCACCGGCTTGTGACCGACACCGTATGCTGCAACCTCACCGACGAGCAGGGCAACATTCTGGGCGAGGGCATCAGCTACAGACAGTATCAGTTCGACATCTGCAAGCTGCAGCTGCAGGAGGGCGACTCGCTGCACATCGTAGTGCGCCACGACATGAAGCGCGAGATACTGCCCGGCGTGGCTGACGTCGGTATACAGTTGAAGAAAGAATAGTCGGCACGCAAATGCCAATAGAATAGTCGGCATACTATTGCTGATAGAATAGAAAAACGCCGCGAATGCAATAATATCACATTCGCGGCGTTATTATATATAATAAGGTGGAAACCTAAGCGTCATTTTCAGAACAACCAATCAATGAGAAAGTACATATATATATTATTAATGTGTATCGTGGGCCTCGCTGCCTCTGCGCAGGACCGCACCGTGCAGAACCGCCCATACACCGACCTGCGTCCGTTCCACTTCGGAGTAGTCGTGGGTATGCACGTGCAGGACATGGAGGTGCTGATGGCTGGTCCGCAGACCATAACCACGGAGGACGGCACGGAGGAGACACTCGTCACCGCCGACCAGAGCCGTTGGGACCCCGGCATCAATGTCGGAGTGCTCGGCGAACTGCGTCTGTCTACACATTTCCAGTTGCGCGTGGCACCGATGATGTACTTTGGCACGCGCCACATCGTGTTTCACGACCTCAAGAAATTGAGCGAAAGCGGACAGCCCGACGAGAAGCGTCAGGACATGAAGACGGCGTACATCGCTGTGGCTGGCGACCTTATATTCTCGGCGCCCCGATTCAACAACCACCGCCCGTACCTCATGGCTGGTGTGTCGCCGATGATAAACCTTACGGGCAAGAGCACCGACGCGCTGAAGCTGAAGCGCACATCACTTTCGCTGGAGTTCGGCGTAGGTTGCGACTTCTACCTGCCGTTTTTCAAGTTGCGCCCCGAGCTGAAGTTCGTCTACGGACTCGGCAACGCTCTCGACACTAATCATGCCAAGGAACTGCGCGACAAGAGTCTGCTCAAGTTCGCGCAGGGCGTGAAGGAAGTACGCACAAAAATGGTTGTGCTGAGCTTCTACTTCGAGTAAACTGGAAAATAAGGAATAAAAGCCGGAATCACGGCTGAATTTAATGAACTAAAGCCGGTGTATCGGCTGTAAGATACGAAACAAAACCTGAAAGATAGGCTGGAAGATTTCTCGTTTTTAGGGAAATCTTCCAGCCTATATCGTTCTTATAATGTGCGGGTTATGACGATGCTGGAAGATATGGAGGATTTTTGGTTCTTCCGTTAAAGCTATACGCTCTATAAATAAAATAGAACCTAAGCCTTAAGCATATTTCGCTTTGCGTCGATGCTGAGGAATATAAACAGCAGGATGGTGAAGCCCCAAAGCGACGATCCGCCGTAGCTGAAGAACGGCAGCGGGATGCCAATAACCGGCGTCAAGCCCAGCACCATGCCCACGTTGATGAACACGTGGAATAGAAATACCGATGCCACGCAGTAGCCGTAGATGCGCCCGAAGACGAAAGGTTGTCGTTCGGCGAGCGCAAGCAGACGCAGAATGAGAATCAGGAACAGCAGCAACACGCCAGCCGAACCGATGAAGCCCTCCTCCTCGCCTACGGTGCAGAAGATGAAGTCGGTGTCTTGCTCGGGCACGAACTTCAGTTTGGTCTGTGTGCCGTTGAGAAATCCCTTGCCCTTCAGTCCGCCCGAACCGATGGCAATCTCGCTCTGGTGAACGTTATATCCGGCGCCGGCAAGGTCTTCGTCGAGGCCGAGCAGCACGTTGATGCGCACACGCTGATGAGGCTCCATCACGTTGTTAAGCACATAGTCGGCAGAGTAGAAGAACACCACCGAACCGACGGCAAACGCAAGGATAAAGAAGTATTGGGGTAGACGCGTGCGCAGTCCGTGATAGAGTAGGTAGAGGAACAGCGCTATGCACATGCCGAGTTGCACCCACGTAACGTCGAACGGAATGACGTACACGTCGAAGAGAATGGCTATAACGGTAAATGCTATGCTATAGCCAAGAATAGTATTGGTATGCTTGCGGTTGTGCACATAGTTGTACACCATGCCCGCAACGAATATCTGCACAAGTAGCAGCACGACGAACTTGCCCACCGATGTAGGCGTGTCGAAAAGCATAATGCCCTCGTACTTGATGCCCACAACGAAGTAGACCACCATCGCTACGCCCGTGAAGAGTATGCTGCCAGGCATGCCTTCGCGGTAGAACATGAGGAAGAAGGTGAGGTAGACCAGCGCCGAACCCGTTTCGCGCTGACCCACGATGCAGAGCATGGGCACGAACACTACGGCGCAAGCCGCAGCAAAGTCTTTCCAGCGCTGTATGTTGTAGCCGTAGGTGCTCATCAGTTTGGCGAGAGCCAGCGCCGTAGCGAACTTGCCGAACTCGGCAGGCTGCAGGCGGAGCGGTCCGATGACGAGCCACGAGTGCGAACCCTTGATGTCGTGAGGGTTGAAGATGGTGGCGAAAAGCAGTAAGAGCAGCACGCCGTATATGACGAACGAGAACGTGTCGAAGAAACGCGAGTCCATCATCAGAATGACGAATCCGAGGCATATACTTGTGCCTATCCACACAATCTGCATGCCCGAACGCGTGCCGAGCGACAACAAGTCGTTGTCGCCGAAGGTGTAGCTGGCACCGCAGATGCTGAGCCATCCGAACAACATAAGAGCTATGTAAAGACCAATTGTCAGCCAGTCGACCTGCGACCAAATGCTTTGTGGCTTCTCGTTTATCATTGTTTTTTCTCTTTTACTCTTTTACTTTTATCTTTTTGCCCTGGAAATCGCGGACCGTAGCCGATGCGTCGAGCCTGCATAGCGCTTGCCTGAGCCTCTGAAGCCGGCGAGAGCTTGCCCGTGAGATACTGTTCCATCATCAGTCCGCCGATAGGCACACCGAAGTCGGCACCCCATCCGCCGTTTTCAACGTATACGGCGATAGCAATCTTCGGTTCGTTCATTGGTGCGAAGCCCATGAACACCGAGTGGTCGCGACCGTGGTTCTGCGCCGTACCCGTCTTGCCACACGCCTCGAACGGCAGGCGCCCCAGCGCTCTACACGTGCCCTTCAGTGCCGAAGAGCGCATGCCCGCAACAACGTAGTCGTACGCACGGCGCGACGCCTTGGTATAATGCTTGTGGGTGTAAGCCGTGTCGAGCGGTTCGCCCTGCACCTTGCGCACGACATGCGGACGATAGTAGTAGCCGCGGTTGGCGATGGTAGCGCCGAGGTTGGCAATCTGCAGCGGAGTGAGCGTCACCTCGCCCTGACCGATAGAGATAGAGATGATGGTGAGTCCGTTCCACGAGCCGCGATAGTTGCGGTCGTAGTAGTCGGCGTTCGGAATCATGCCGCGCTTCTCGCCCGGAAGGTCGATGCCCAATTTGTAGCCGAAGCCCATCGACACCATATAGTCGCGCCATATATTCATGGCGTTGTACGGATTCTTGTATTTGGAGCGGTTGCCTATCATGTAGTAGAGTCCCCAACAGAAGTAGGAGTTGCACGAAGTGCTGATGGCGTCGACAAGAGCGATAGGAGCGGGGTGGGAGTGGCAGCCGACATGCAGACCGCGATAGTAGAAACCGCGGTTGCAAGGGAATGCGGTGCCTGGAGTGATAATGCCTTCGGTCATGTACGTCAGAGCCTGCGACGTCTTGAACGTAGAGCCCGGCGGATACATACCCATTATAGAACGGTTGAGGAGCGGTTTCCAAGCGTCTTTGGCAAGAGCGCGGTGATTCTTGGAGCGTGCGCGGCCAACCATGATGCGCGGGTCGTATGTAGGAGCCGACACCATGCAGAGCACTTCGCCCGTGCGAGGGTCGAGAGCCACGATAGAACCTATCTTACCTTCCATAAGGCGTTCGCCCAAAGCCTGCAGTTTCTCGTCGATGGCGAGCGTGAGGTCTTTTCCGGCAACCGGCTTGCGGTCGTATTTGCCCTTCATATACTGCCCCTGGATGCGTCCGCGAGCATCGCGCAGCAATATCTGCACGCCCTTCTCGCCGCGCAACTGTTTCTCGTACGACTTCTCCACGCCGAGCTTGCCGATGTAGTCGCCCGGCTGGTAGTAGCTGTCTTCCTCAATGTCGTAGGGCGAAACCTCCGCAACGTCGCCGAGGATGTGCGCACCTACAGACGACTGATACTGGCGTATGCTGCGCTGCTGCACGTAGAAGCCCGGGAAGCGGAATATCTTCTCCTGAAAGTAACTGAACTCCTCCGACGGAAGCTGACTCATGAACATCTGCTGCGTGAAGCGCGAGTAGCCTGGGTTCTTCGAGTAGTCCTTGATGTCGTTCATGCGCTTTATGAAATACTCTTTCGTGATGCCCAAAGCGCGGCAGAACTCAAGCGTGTCGATGCGTCCCTTCGCCTCGTTCATCACCACCATGACGTCGTACGCCGGCTGGTTGTACACGAGCAGACGTCCGTTGCGGTCGTAGATGGCTCCACGCGACGGATATTCAATCTTCTTGAGAAAGGCGTTCGAGTCGGCGTTCTTCTTGTAGTCGTCGCTCAGCAACTGCAGCGTAAAGAGCCGCACGATGTAGACAACGACAATTGCCGTTGCCACGAAAGCGATGACGTAGCGCCGTTTCTCGAGATTATAATTGCTCATTTCCTACTTCTAAAAAATACAAATACTACTTTCTTACTAACGTTTGCTTCTGAAGTTCTCTATCACCAATATGAGTATGATGGTGAGCAGGGCGCTGCCGCCGATGCTTGAGAGCCATTGAACCCAGTTGTAGAAGTTGAATGCTTCGAGCGAGAAGAACGCTAAGCAATAGATAACCACGAGGATGATGGTGTAGTTGGCGTATTTGCTTGAGCCGAATGTGAATGGTGACGGGCGCAGGTCGTCAGCACTGTCGCGCGGGGCAAACAGTTCGATGACGTAAGGCTGCAGGAAGCCCACGAGAGTCATTGCTGCGGCAGCCACGCCCGGAGTGTTCGAGAAGATGTCTACAAGAAGACCCATCGCGAAGCACCATAGCAGCGTTGCCCACTTCGACTCTCCGCGCTGTATGGTAAGTGCGAAGTAGACGTAGAGCAACGGCGTAGCGCATCCGAAGACGCTGATATGGTTGAGCAGCAGCGTCTGCACGAGGAGCAGCACAATGATGAATATTATGTTTCTGATGAAATTCAGGCTCATTTGATTTCTTCTATATATTTATTGGCGTGCCTTTAGAGAATCCTCCGCAGCACGCAGTAATTCGAGTTTCTTATCCATCTCGCGGTCGTTGATGACGCTCACGTCGCGCAGACGTGTAAAGTCGGTTGACAGAGAGATGTTGAGACGATACGAGAGTCCGTTGTCGGAGTTGTACACATGCTTGATGCGCCCGACGATGATGCCCGGCGGGAATACCGACGAGTAGCCCGACGTAACGACGAAGTCGCCCAAACGGAAGTGAGCATGTCGCGGAATGTCCTCTACGTAAGCCGACTCCGGTGAACCGCCATGCCAGCGCAGATAGCCGAAGAAGCCGCGTCCACGTATGGTGCAGCTGATGTTCGACTGCTCGTTGAGCACCGGAATAATCACCGAGTAGTGCTCGTTGCAGAGATAGACGATGCCCACGATGCCCTGACCGCACACCACGCCCATATCCTTGCGCACGCCGTCGGCGCTGCCTTTGTCGATGGTGATGAAGTTGTTAGCCTTGTCGAGCGACGAGCTGACGACCTTTGCCGGAATGGTTTCATAGTCGCGCATAACGTTCTGTTGCAGTCGTTCGACGAGGGTAGTGTCCTTGTTTGTCTTCAGCACCTGCTCGCGCAGCATCTCCACTTCGCGTTCGAGGTAAATATTGCGGTCGGTGAGTTGTCGGTTCACTTCGGTAAGAGCGAAGTATTGCTTAACGGACGAGTCCCATTCGTACATCTTTCCCGCTACGGCATTGGCTGACGAGAACCACACGCTGCCCTGATAGCTGTTGTACTTGAACAGCAGAGTGAGGCTCACCACCTCCAGCAGGAGGAAGACGAACCAATGGTTGTGGCGTGAAAGAAAATCTAATAAGTTGCGCATAGTCGAAAAGTAAAAAAGTAAAAGAGTAAAAAAGTAAAAAGCAGAGGGCGTATCATCGTTCCAACTCTTTTTACTCTTTTACTTTTTTACCTTCTTACCTTTAAATGTTATTTACTGTTGAGAGCTTTTTTACTCTTTTACTTTTTTACTCTTTTACTTTTAGCTTATCTCATAAGGAATGAGAAGCGGTCGATGTTCTTAAGAGCAACACCCGCACCGATAGCTACGCTGTGCAACGGATCTTCGGCGATGTGGAACGGAATGTTGATCTTCTCCTGCAAGCGCTTGTCGAGACCGCGCAGCAGAGCGCCGCCACCACTGAGGTAGATGCCGTTCTTCACGATGTCGGCATAAAGCTCAGGCGGAGTGTTCTCAAGAGCAGAGAGCACAGCGTTCTCGATCTTTGCGATAGTCTTGTCGAGGCAGTGAGCAATCTCCTGATAGCATACCGGCACCTCCATTGGGAGAGCGGTGATGCGGTTCGGACCGTGAACGATGAAGTCCTCAGGAGCCTCGTCGCCAAGCTCGGTGAGAGCCGATCCGACGTGAATCTTGATACGCTCAGCCATACGCTCAGAAACCTTCACGTTGTGCTGGCGCGACATATACTCCTGAATGTCGGCAGTGAGATCGTCACCCGCAGTGCGGATAGAGTTGTTCGACACGATGCCGCCGAGTGAGATGACAGCAATCTCTGTAGAACCGCCACCTATGTCGACAATCATGTTGCCCTCCGGCGCTTCTACGTCGATACCGATACCGATGGCAGCAGCCATAGGCTCGAAGATGAGGTATACGTCTCGTCCGTCAGCATGTTCTGCGCTGTCGCGCACGGCGCGCAGTTCAACCTCTGTAGAACCCGAAGGAACGCCGATCACCATACGCAGCGACGGGGTAAAGAGGCGGCTGCCAGAGTGTACCATTTTGATGAGTCCGCGCATCATCTGTTCGCAAGCGGAGAAGTCGGCTATGACTCCATCGCGGAGTGGGCGAATGGTTCGGATGTTGTCGTGAGTCTTCTCATACATCATCTTTGCCTTCGAGCCGACAGCAATCATTTTGTCTGTGCGACGGTCGAGTGCCACTACCGAAGGCTCATCAACAACAATCTTGTCGTCGCTGATGATGATGGTGTTGGCAGTGCCGAGGTCCATCGCAATTTCCTGTCTGAATGAAAAAAATCCCATTTATTGAGTTTTGAATTATGAGTTTTGAGTTTACTTTGCAAACCAAGCGTGGATTGCAGTATCGTAGTGGCTGCTTACGCCGAATGCGCGCTCAGCGAACATCTTGCGCTCAGCGAGAGTAGTCTCTGCGCCGTTAGCGTTGAGGATGTCGAGGAGCACCTTGTACTCAGCCTTGCTCGGAACGATCACCACGTCGTTGAAGTTCTTTGCGCCGGCGCGGATCAGCGAGATGCCGCCTATGTCGATCTTCTCGATGATGTCGGCCTCAGAAGCGCCGCTTGCTACGGTCTGCTCGAACGGATAGAGGTCAACGATAACGAGGTCGATTTCAGGGATAGCATATTCTGCCATCTGCTGGCGGTCGCCTTCGTTGTCGCGGCGAGCGAGGATGCCACCGAAGATGCGTGGGTGCAGAGTCTTAACACGTCCGCCGAGGATTGACGGATAAGAAGTGACGCTTTCTACAGCCTGGCACTCGTAGCCAAGCTTCTCGATGAACGCCTGAGTGCCACCGGTAGAGAGGAATTTAACACCTTCTTCGTTGAGCTTCTTCAGGAGCTCGTCGAGACCATCCTTATGGAATACAGAAATAAGCGCGGTCTTGATTTTTTTTGTTCCAGCCATTGTTTCTTTTATTATTGTTGATTATCCTTTTACTCTTTGTTGTTATCAGTCGTAATTGTCGTTAGACGCGGTTGTTATGCGCTTTGTGGCAGCGTCTTTCGCACACTTTACGAAAATCAATGCAAAGGTACTAAAAACCAAGAATATAACGTGTTAATTGTAGAAAAAATGCGGTAAAAGATGTGTTAAATCTGTTTTTAATTGATATAAATGCAAAAAAAAACGAGTCAAAGAATTGTCTTTAACTCGTTCTTTTGTAGCGGGACCCAGGATTGAACTGGGGACCTCATGATTATGAATCATGCGCTCTAACCAGCTGAGCTATCCCGCCATCGTTCTTGATTGCGGGTGCAAAGGTAATGCTTTTTTGTTAATCTCCAAAACTTTTTTCAAAAAAAATCACTTTTGTATGCAAATTATTTATTTTTTCCTTAACTTTGCACTGTCACTACATTATATATATAGTTATTACGCTACTAAAAACGATATGGATAAAAACAAAATCACAGTCGAACACCTCCTCAACTCAACCTCGAAGAACATAATTTGGCAGCTCATAGGTACCGATTCGGGTCTTCAGAAGTGGATTGCCGACAGCGTTACGCTCGACGGCGACCAGCTCACCTGCGCCTGGGGCGATGCCAACCGCCACCATGAAGTGCGTATGGCTACGGTCAGCGTGCTCGAAAAGTTCGGTCGCATACGCTGGTCGTGGGACGACGAGACCGACGGCTCGTATGTAGAGATACGCATGGAGAAAAGCAACCTCACCGGCGGCTATATGCTCTCTGTCACCGACTTTACCGACGACGGCGACAAGGAGTGGCTGATGGACATTTGGACGAGCAACTTCGAGCGTCTGCGCCGCAGATGTGGAGTGTAGATGTAGACAGAGCGGCTCAGTGAAGCCGTAAAAATACTAAAATCATTTAATTTCGGGGAGTATATGAAATATTTATGCTAATTTTGCAGCATAAAAGTCAACATATACCCACCTCTTATATGTATGCTCCGGCGGCACGTTCCGTCCTATATATATAATAAGGTAAAAACTCTCACGATGTTTCGTATAAAGAAATTAGATATTTTCATTGCAAAGCAGTTCGGTCTTTTGTTCATAGGAACGTTCTTCATCTGCCAGTTTGTGCTGATGATGCAGTTCCTATGGAAGTATGTCGACGAGCTTATCGGCAAGGGTCTCTCCATGGATGTGCTTGCCGAATTTTTCTGGCACATGGGTCTTATGCTTGTGCCGCAGGCTATGCCGCTTGCAATATTACTTTCCTCGCTTATTACCTTCGGAAACCTCGGCGAAAGCTCAGAGCTTACAGCCATTAAAGCCGCCGGCATCTCGCTCATGCAGGCTTTCCGCTCGCTCATAGCTATCAGTCTGGCTATCTGCGTGCTCTCCATCTACTTCCAGAACTCTATCGGACCCGAAGCCCACCGCAAGCTCGCCGTGATGCTGATGTCGATGAAGCAGAAAAGTCCAGAACTGGAGATACCCGAAGGCGTGTTCTACGACGGCATACCAAACTCTAACATCTACGTCTCGAAGAAGAACATGGACACCGGCAAGCTCTACGGCATCATGATATACCGCATGACCGGCTCTTACGAAGACCAGGCGATAATACTTGCCGACTCGGGTATGCTGCAGTCGACAGCCGAGAAGAAGCATCTGCTGCTCACGCTGTGGAGTGGCGAGTGGTTCGAGAATATGCAGTCGCAGGAGATGGCAGGCAGCGCTTCGGTGCCTTACCGTCGCGAGTCGTTCGTGCAGAAAAAGATAGTGCTCGACTTCGACACCGACTTCAACGTGACTGACGGATCGTCGCTCTCCAACGACGCACGCGGAAAGAGTTTCACGCAGATAACCCACGATATGGACTCGCTGAAGCATGTGTACGACAGCATCGGCAACTCTTACTACACAGCCGACCAGCGTCTGTTCTACACGCTCGGCACGGTGTCGAAGGCCGACTCGCTGCGCGCCCTGCAGCTCGCCAAAGGCGCGTCATACAATGTCGACTCCGTATACGCCCGACTCGCGCCGCAGCAGAAACGCTCCGCTGTGAGCCATGCGCTTAACCGCGTGGCGTCGCGCAAGTACGACCTCGAGTTCAAGTCGCTCATCACCGACGACGGCGACCGACTCATCCGCCAGCACAAGATAGAGTGGGTGGCAAAGATTACGCTCGCCTTGTCGTGCATCATCTTCTTCTTCATCGGCGCCCCGCTCGGAGCCATCATTCGCAAGGGCGGCTTGGGTCTGCCGGTGCTCATATCGGTGCTCGTTTTCATTCTCTACTACATACTCGATAACTCGGGTTACCGAATGGCGCGAAGCGGTATGTGGACAATCTGGTTCGGCAAGAGTCTTGCGCCAGCCGTGCTCGTGCCGATGGCGGTGTTCTTCACGTACAAGGCGACGAACGACTCCGTTGTGTTCAACGCCGACATGTACGCCAACGCCTTCCGACGCTTCTTCGGACTGCGCATCAAGCGCCCGATATACCGCAAGGAGGTGGTGATAAACGACCCGCACTACGCCGAGAACCTCGTGCAGCTGAAGCAGATGAACCGCGAGCTGACCGAATACTCGCTCACTCACCGTCTGAAGCACGCGCCGAGCTGGGTGAAAGTGTTCTTCAAGTACGAACCCGACAACGTGATGGAGCGCATCGTGCCGCAGCTGGAGCAGATAATAGAAGACCTGAGCAACTCGCGCGACCGCACTATCATCAACCATCTGAGCCAGTACCCCGTGATGTCGGAGCGCGCCCACACACGTCCGTTCGAGCGCAAGTGGCTCAACATCGTGGCTGCCGCCGTCATACCGCTCGGCTTCGTGCTCTACATGCGCATGTGGCGCTACCGTCTGCGTCTGCAGCGCGACCTGAAGGTGGTGCAGGCAGAGAACAAAGTGATAATAAGCCGCATCGAGGATATACTCAGCCGACAGTAGTGCATGGGAAAAAGACACAGACAACAATCAGAAAATTTAGAATAAATATAAAACTAACCAGAGTTGGGCAAGATGTTTGTGGGTAAGAGCAGACACTCCAGCCACCGCAGCCTGCCGACTCATAAACCCTAAAATACTATGGGAGAATTCAAACTGAGCAGCATCGAAGACGCTCTCGAAGATTTTAAAGCCGGACAGTTCGTAATCGTGGTTGACGACGAAGACCGCGAGAATGAGGGCGACCTCATCATCGCAGCCGAGAAGATAACTCCTGAAAAGGTGAACTTCATGCTGAAGAACGCACGCGGCGTGCTTTGCGTACCTATCACCCTCTCGCGTTGTGAGGAACTCGACCTGCCGCACCAGGTGAGCGACAACACGTCGATGCTCGGCACACCGTTCACCGTCACAGTAGACAAACTCGAAGGATGCACCACCGGCGTGTCTATCCACGACCGTGCAGCTACCATAAAGGCGCTCGCCGACCCTGCGTCTACACCGCAGACCTTCGGCCGCCCGGGACATATCAATCCGCTCTATGCCCAGGACAACGGCGTGCTGCGTCGCTGCGGACACACCGAGGCTACAATCGACCTCTGCCGTCTCGCCGGACTCTATCCTGCCGGCGCACTCATGGAGATAATGAACGAGGACGGAACGATGGCACGCATGCCCGACCTGCAGAAGAAGGCAGAGGAGTGGGGCTTGCGCATCATCACCATCAAGGACCTCATCGCTTACCGCCTCAAGAAGGAATCGATAATCGAAGTGGGCGAGGAGGTAGACATGCCTACAGAGTGGGGACACTTCCGCCTCGTGCCGTTCCGCCAGCAGAGCAACGGACTCGAGCACATGGCTCTCGTGAAGGGCGAGTGGCGCGAAGACGAGCCGGTGCTCGTGCGTGTACACTCGTCGTGCGCTACCGGCGACATCCTCGGCTCTAAGCGCTGCGACTGCGGACAGCAGCTGCACAAGGCGATGGAGATGATTGAGAAGGAAGGCAAGGGCGTTGTAGTCTACATGCAGCAGGAAGGCCGCGGCATCGGACTCATGAACAAGATTGAGGCATACAAGCTGCAGGAGGAAGGCTACGACACCGTAGACGCCAACGTGCACCTCGGCTTCAAACCAGACGAACGCGACTATGGTTGCGGAGCACAGATGCTGCGTCACCTCGGCGTACACAAGATGCGCCTGCTCACCAACAACCCCACAAAGCGTGTAGGCTTAGAGTCGTACGGACTCGAGATTGTAGAGAACGTGCCCATCGAAGTGATACCCAACGAGTACAACGAGCGCTATCTCAAGACAAAGCGCGACCGTATGGGTCACACCTTGCATCTGAAGTAAAAATTAGTAGCGGAGGTGAAAGCCTCCGCAGCCGCAAGCAATGCTAACGATAAGATAACAAGAGCTTGGGTGTATGCTATTTGTATATACCCAAACTCATGTTCTCTTCCTTTTTTATAGAGCAAATGAGCTGTTTAGTATTAAAAATAAAAAATAGCGATTATGATTAAGGTAATGATATCGGCGCTTATATCGCTTATGTCTTTTGCTCCGATAATGGCGCAGAACATTAAGGGAAAGATTGAAAATACTAAAGGAGAACCTTTGGCTTTCGTGAATGTCGTGCTTCTGACTCGTGGGGATTCGGCCTTTGTCAAGGGTGCTGTGAGTGGCGAGGATGGTAGCTTTGTTATCGATTCTCCTTGCAATGACGGAATCATTAAGGTTTCATCAATTGGTTATACAACAGTTTTCCGAGATTGTCGTGGAGAAGACATGGGTGTCATCCGATTAAGTGAAGATTCCTGGATGCTCGGCGAAATCGTTGTAAGAAGCCAGTTGCCAAAGACGGTGTTGAGCGGTAAAGGAATGACGACGACGGTATCAGGTAGCGTGTTGGAGAAAACTGCCAATATGGAGCAGTTGCTTTCACGCATCCCCAGCGTGTCGGCTAAAGACGGAGATATAGAAGTGTTCGGCAGAGGAACACCAGTAATTTATATCAATGGTCGTAAAATGCAAGACCAAATGGAGTTGCAGCGTTTGCAACCCAGCGACATCAAGAACATTGAGGTTATCAGCAACCCTGGTGCACGTTATGATGCCAGCGTGAAGAGCGTTATCCGCATCACCACCAAGAAACCGCAAGGCGAGGGCTTCAGCTTTGACAATAGCACCAGTTTTGTCATCAATGAAGATAAGCGCATGAGTTATTACGAGTCGTTCCAAGGCAACTATCGTAAAGGCGGTTTCGACATCACCGGTTTTTTGTATGGGGCATACACTCATCAACCAGATAACAAGAGAATACAGCAGTATACCTACACCGGCAATACATGGTTGCAGGATACTAAGATAACGCAAGAATATATAAATCTCAATCCGTATGCACGCTTGAATGCCAGCTATATGTTTGACGATGAGAACTCCATAGGTGCGAGTTTCAGTTACGACCGCTATGCAAGAAAAGAAGGTAGTGGACTACAGCAAGCCATGTCATACTGCAATGATCAACTCGTGGAGACATCTCGTGGAGACTATTTCTCTCCTGGTCATACCTCGAAATATCTTGCCAATGCCTATTATGTAGGCAAGATAGGGGCACTCAAAATAGACTTCAATACCGATTACTATTGGTATGGTGACAAGAATAGGATGACTATAAAAGAGAGTGTCACCGGCGAAGACAACCAGATAAAAAACTCTCAAGCCGACTCTTACCGCAACAACCGCAACTCGCTGGTTGCTTCTAAACTTGTTCTTGGTTTTCCACTGTTCAAGGGCGAGCTGTCGGTAGGTGGCGAATACTCTTCTCTTAATCGTCGAATGCTATACACCATCGTGCCAGAAGTTACGAGTAATGAGAACGAGAAAGTGAAAGAGTCGATGACTTCGGCTTTCGTAGATTACACCCGCTCCTTCGGGGCACTTTCTGTGCAGGCAGGTTTGCGCTACGAGTATAACGACTTCGATTATTACACAAACGAGATTCGCATCGACCTTCAGAGCAAGACATACAGCAACTGGTTTCCGTCGCTTGCCCTCTCGCTACCCGTAGGCAAGACCCAGATGCAACTGACATACGCAGCCGACATCTATCGTCCCAGCTACAACGAACTCAGAAGTGGCGTGCAGTACGACAACCAGTACACATACGAATCGGGAAATCCGTTCCTCACACCATCTATAACGCGCAATCTTACTTACGCTTTCTCATGGAAGTGGGTTAATCTGCAACTGATTTATTCGCATATCTCCGATGAGGTTTGTACGATGACGCAGTCGTATCAGAACGACCCAATAAAGTCGCTTTCCCGTCCGGAAAATATCAACAGCTATAACTCCTTTCAGGCAGGACTGACGCTGAATCCAACCTACGGCATTTGGCATCCCACATTAGAGGCGATGCTCTACAAACAATGGCTCAAGATGGACACGCACGTTGGCAATAAGCTCAATAATCCAGTGGCTGTCTTCTCTTTTACCAATACGTTCGACTTCAAGTGGTTGACGGCTTCGCTCGTAATGACCGCACAGACCGAAGGAAACATGGGAAACAAAAATATACGTAAGGGATATTTCAACACCGATCTCTCTCTTTACAAGGCATTATTTAAAAATCGCTTGACGTTAACCCTTGACGTATCCGACCTATTCGCCACCGGCAATCAGTATCGCACGTTCTATTCCGGCGCTGCACGAACATTGTTTTACGATGCTTACTCCGTTAGTAGCATCACGCTGGGCATCCGCTATCGCTTTAATGCCACAAATAGCAAGTATAAGGGAACTGGCGCAGGACAAAGTCAGAAGAGCCGAATGTAATTTTTTCGTCACCGATTCCGTCCGCCGTCCGATCAGATTCCGTTCGCCGTCCGATCAGATTCCGTCCGCCGTCCGATCAGATTCCGTCCGCCGTCCGATCGGATTCCGTCCGCCGTCCGATCGGATTCCGTTCGCTGTCCGATCGGGTTGCGTTCGCCGTCCGATGCATCAAACTACGACTCTTGATGTTTAAAAAATAACAAAATATCATTTCATTTCGTAGTTTTGTTTTAATTCCTCTATATTTTATTCGCCAAACTCAGAATTTCTTTTTAATTTTGCAAGAAATTATAACTATACATATTTATAATTATGGCAGAATTATCAAATCGCCTCAATCGTCTCGCTCCGTCGCAGACACTTGCAATGTCGCAGAAGAGCGGCGAGATGAAGGCCCAGGGCATCGACGTAATCAACATGAGCGTCGGCGAGCCCGATTTCAACACACCCGACCATATCAAGGAGGCCGCCAAGAAGGCCATTGACGACAACTTCTCGCGCTATTCGCCAGTTCCGGGTTACATGGATCTGCGCAAGGCGATAGTGGCAAAGCTCAAGAACGAGAACCATCTCGACTACACAACAAGCGAGATACTCGTGTCGAACGGCGCCAAGCAGAGCGTATGCAACACCGTTATGGCACTCGTAAACGACGGCGAGGAGGTGATAATACCCGCACCATACTGGGTGAGCTATCCGCAGATGGTGAAGCTCGCAGGCGGCACACCAGTTATCGTGAATGCCGGCTTCGAGCAGGAGTTCAAGATGACGCCCGAGCAGCTCGAGGCAGCCATCACACCCAAGACACGCATGCTCATCCTCTGCTCGCCGAGCAACCCGACAGGCAGCGTCTACACTAAGGACGAGCTCGCAGCGCTCGCAGAAGTGATCAAGCGTCACGAAGGCATGTACGTGCTCGCCGACGAGATATACGAGCACATCAACTACGTGGGCAAGCACGAGAGCATCGCGCAGTTCCCCGGCATGAAGGAGCGCACCATCATCGTCAACGGCGTGTCGAAAGCATACGCCATGACCGGCTGGCGCATCGGCTTCATCGCCGCACCCGAGTGGATAGTCAAGGGCTGCAACAAGCTGCAGGGCCAGTACACAAGCGGTCCGTGCTCAGTAAGCCAGAAGGCAGCCGAGGCTGCATACACCACCTCGCAGGAGTGCGTTGAGACCATGCGCAAGGCGTTCGAGCGCCGCCGCGACCTCATCGTGAGCCTCGCCAAGGAGATACCCGGTCTGGAAGTGAACTGTCCGCAGGGCGCGTTCTACCTCTTCCCCAAGTGCTCGGGCTTCTACGGCAAGAGCTATGAGGGCAAGACCATCAGCAACTCCACCGACCTCGCCATGTTCCTCCTCGAAGAGGGCCACGTGGCAACAGTAGGCGGCGACGCCTTCGGCGACCCCGATTGCTTCCGTATGAGCTACGCCACCAGCGACGACAACATCCGCGAGGCTATGCGCCGCATAAAGGAAACGTTGGCTAAACTGAAATAAAAAAATGTTAAATGCTCTGCAATAGTATGATTATTTGCCATTATTTGCTAACTTTGCCATGCTAAAATAGTGCAAGAAAGCAATTATTGGCAAACAATCCTAATACTATGCAGAAATAGTACTAACATAAAGAGAGAATTTTTTATTAACCATTTAATAACTTATTAAACTTTAAAAAAAAATTATGGCAACTACACAAGCTAAAGCGAATCCGAAAAAGTCTTCTGGATTCCAGGGTGTTAAAAATGCGTTCTTTATCATCCTTGTATGTTTTGTACTCGCAGTGCTTTTCTTCAAGTACATCCTTGGTGCACCTGAGCACTTCGTAAACGGTGATCCGACACAGCCGGTTAAGGACGGTAACCTCATGGGTACAGTCTACAAAGGTGGTGTTGTCGTTCCTGTGATCATCACTCTTCTCTTCTCTGTAATCGCTCTCTCTATCGAGCGCTTCTTCGCTCTCCGCACAGCTTTCGGTAAGAGCTCACTCGGCAAGTTCGTTATCTCTGTAAAGAAGGCTATCGTAGCAGGCGACATGGCTAAGGCTCAGGAGCTTTGCGACAAGCAGCAGGGTAGTGTAGCTAACGTTGTTGGCGCTTCTATCGCAGCTTACAAGGAAATGGAGAACACACCTAACCTCAAGCGCGCTGCTAAGGTGTCTAAGATCCAGCAGGCTCACGAGGAGGCTACACAGCTCGAGATGCCTACTCTCCAGATGAACATGCCTATCATCGCAACTATCGTTACACTCGGTACTCTTACCGCTCTTTTCGGTACTGTGGTTGGTATGATCCGTTCATTCGCCGCTCTTGCATCAGGTGGTGGTGGTGACTCTCTCCAGCTTTCAGAAGGTATCTCTGAGGCCCTCGTTAATACCGCTTCAGGTATTTTGACATCATGGGTAGCCGTAGTCTCATATAACTACTATTCAAACAAGATCGACAAGCTGACATACGCTCTTGACGAAGTAGGTTACACTATTGCTAAGACATACGAAGCAAACCACGCAGACGAGGCTTAATTTTACTAACCCTTTAAAACATTTATCATTATGGGTAAAGTAAAAGTTAAGAAAGCGGACGTTTGGATAGACATGACTCCTATGTCTGACGTGATGGTCCTCTTGCTTACATTCTTCATGTTGACATCAACATTCGTGAAGAACGAGGCAGTGAAGGTCGTTACTCCAGGCTCGGTATCTGAAATCAAGGTGCCGGAGACAAATGTCTTGACAATCCTCTGCGATAAGGACGGCCGAATCTTCGTAGGTATGGACAATCCAAGAAGAATGGGCGAACTCGTTCAGGGCATGGCAGACCAGTATGGCGTACAGCTCACCAAGAAGCAGGTAGAGACTGCTCAGGGCGCTGCTACCATCGGTGTAAACATGCAGGATCTCGGATCCGCTCTGAACCAGGAAGACAGATTGAACGAATTCCAGGCTACAAAGGGTATCCCTACTGATAGCGTGGACGGTAAGATGAGCCAGTTCCAGGATTGGGTTAAGATGGCTCGCGATAACAACGGCTCGGATATGAAGCTCGCCATCAAGGCGGACGCAGGCACTCCGTACAAGACCATCAAGAAGATGATGTCGGAGCTCCAGGACATGAGCGAGAACCGTTACTATCTCATTACCGCACTTAAAACAAAATCGGAGGACTAAGACATGGCAAAGAAAAAAGCAAGCAGACAGAAAAAGATGCAGACCCGCGTGGACTTCACGCCGATGGTGGACATGATGATGCTTCTTATCACGTTCTTCATGCTCTGTACATCTTTGGCTAAGCCTCAGACTATGAACTTGACCATGCCTTCGAACGACGAGAATATCTCTGAGAAGGATCGTAACGCTGCTAAGGCATCACAGACCATTACTATCTTTGTATGTGGTAACGACAAGATCTATCACGTTGATGGCTTGCCTAAGTACGATGACCCGAACTGTCTGAAGGAAACTACATGGGGCCAGAAGGGTATCCGCTCGGTGCTCTTCAACCACATCACCGAGGACGGCTCGCAGCCTGTTAAGGACATCATGATGGCAAAGGACGCTCTTGACAAGAAGAAGCTCGCTAACCCAGCTGCTTATCCAGAGGAAGTGTATGACGCTGCTCTGACTAAGATTAAGAAGGGTGAGCTCGAGTCTGGCAAGGTGCCGACTATGACCATTATCATCAAGTGTACTGACGATGCATCATACAAGAACATGGTTGATGCTTTGGACGAGATGACTATCTGCAGTATTGGTACTTATGTCATTGACAAGATCAATGAGCAGGACGCTAAACTCCTTGCTTCAAAAGGTATCAAGTAAATGACTAATAATTAAAGAAAGGACGAAGAAATGTCAAAAATAGATTTGATATCCAATGAATGGACTGACCTCGTGTTTGAGGGCAGAAACCAGTCATATGGAGCCTACAAGTTGCGCAAAGGCACTGGCAAGCGTAACGTTTGGGCTCTTGTCATCGTTGGCCTTGCTGCAGCACTCCTCTATCTCGGTCTCCAACTTCAGAAAATGGCAGAGGCAAACAAGAAGGTTGAGAATACTCAGGCCGTTGAGCTTGCCAAGCTGAACACTGAAAAGAAGGAAGCTAAGGTCGAGAAGAAGGAAATCATCAAGCAAGAGCCTGAAAAGGTTGTAGAGCAGGTTAAGTCTTCTGTTAAGTTCACCGCTCCTGTCATCAAGAAGGACGAGGAAGTTAAGGAAGAGGACGAGATCAAGCTCGACGAGGTTCAGAAGAGCGACAAGGCTGTCGGCGCCTTCACCGTTGAGGGTAACGACGAGGTCGGCGGTGCCGTTCTCAAGGCTAAGGAAGAAATCGCAGCTCCCGAGCCTCCGAAGCACGTTGAGGAGCATAAAATCTTCACCGTGGTTGAGCAGATGCCTATGTTCCCTGGTGGCGATGGAGCGCTTATGGGCTACCTCTCAAGCCATATCAACTATCCGACAGTGGCTGCCGAGAACGGCGTTCAGGGTCGTGTAGTAGTAGGCTTCGTTGTTGAACGCGATGGTTCTATCACCGACGTACAGATCTTGCGTGGTGTTGACCCGTCACTCGACCGTGAGGCTATGCGCGTGGTTAAGAACATGCCGCGCTGGACTCCTGGTAAGCAGAACGGTTCAGCTGTGCGTGTTAAGCTTCAGGTGCCGGTATCATTCCGCCTCCAGTAAACGCAACGCATTCTAATATCTTGCCTGACCTTGGTCGGGCAGGATTAACATAAACAACCATCCACGTGGCTCCGGCTTTATGCCAGAGCTCATGGATGGTTGTAGTTTAAAATCAGGTTTCTCGAAACCAAACTGTTTCAAAACACTCCGCAACTCTTTATTGTCGCTTGTAGTTCTATACTTCTGCGCAATGCAACATTCGGCGCTCTGTAGCGCGATTCACCCCACCGACTGCACATGCGGTCCACTTAATTTGAACTGTATCTCACAATATATATAAGAATTTAGCGTTATACATTCAGTAGCGGCGCAGCCGATACCTGTATGTATCATCTATAATAAAAATAGAAGAAACGATGAAGACTAATTTTAAGAACATATCGATACTCGCTCTCGTGGCAATGATGCTTGTCATGGCGTCGTGCGGTGGCGAGAAGAAACGCAAGGACGGCAGAACCGACACAACAACTCAGGGCGAAATCAGCTTTGCATGTGACGAGAGCTTCAGTCCTATAATCGACGAGCTTATCGGCGTCTACGAGATGCAATGCCCCAATACAAAGCTCAAACCTATCTACACCAACGAGATTGACGGCGTAAACATGCTTCTCAAGCAGAAGACATGGCTCACTATCACCGCACGCAACTTCACTCCGAAGGAGTACACATACGTAAAGGACGGACTGAACATGCTCCCCGAAGCGGTGCGTCTCGCTTACGACGGCATGGCGCTCATCTGCAACAACCAGAATCTCGATTCATGTATCAGCGTGAAGGATGTGAAGAACATTCTTTTGGGCAAGAAGACAAAGTGGAACGAGGTGAATCCTGGTTCGAAGCTCGGCGAGATTTGGGTTTGCTTCGACAACCGCAAGTCGAGCGCCGTCAACTACTGCTGTGACTCAATCCTCGGCGGCAAGCCAATCAACAGTCCGAACGTCTTCGCAGCCAAGAACAGCAAGGACGTAATCGACTACGTGGCACGCACACCGAACGCCATCGGCGTAATCGGCAGCAACTGGCTCAACGATAAGCGCGACTCTACCAACACCACATGGAACAAGGCTATTCGCGTGATGTCTGTCTCAAAGCTCGACCATGCTACAGCCATGAACTCATGGAAACCTTATCAGGCTTGGCTGCTCAACGGACGCTATCCGTTCGTGCGTACTATCTGGGCGTTGCTCAACGACCCGAAGCGCGGCTTACCGTGGGGCTTCGCCCACTTCATCGAGTCGCCTAAGGGTCAGCTCATCCTCTTCAAGGCTGGTCTGCTCCCCTCACGCGGTGAGATAACCATCCGAGACGTGCAGGTGAGCAACCAATAGTTTAGAATTGCGAATTTTCGCTAAGATATGCTAATGTTCACGCATCCATTTAAACTAAGTGTGTTGTTATAACATCAATTCAGTAAACGGAATATTAACAAATTAAACAATACGAATTATGAAGACTATTAAATATCTCGTAGCTGGACTGCTTCTCGCAAGTTTGTCAGTACCGGCAATGGCGCAGACATCACAGGCTGATATCGACGCTATCACAAAAGTTATCGTAGATGCTAAGGGCGACGCTGTCGCTACTAAGGATCAGGTTAAGGATTTCAAGAAGGCTCACAAGAAGGACGCTGTAGCTCTCGCAGCTCTCGGTCGTGCTTTCCTTGAGGCTAAGAACTACCAGATGGCAGAGGAAATCGCTAACCTCGCTATCAAGGCTAACGGCAAGAGCGCAGAGGGTTACATCCTCCTCGGCGACATCGCTTCTGCTCAGGACGACGGCGGTAAGGCTGCCGGTTTCTACGAGCAGGGTACTTACTATGAGCCGGCTAACCCGACTTCATACGTAAGATACGCTACCGTTTACCAGAAGGTAGACCCGGACGGAGCTGTTGCAATGCTCGAGAAGCTCCGCGCTGTTAAGCCCGACTATCCTGTTGACGCAGCTGCAGGTCGTATGTACTCACGCAACGGTCAGTTGAAGTCGGCTATGGCTCACTACGACAAGGTTGCCGACCCGACAACTATCGAGGACTACATCCTCTTCGACTACGCTCTTACAGCATACGCTCTTGAGGACTACGACAAGGCAGTAAGTCTTGCTCAGAAGGGTATTCAGAAGTACCCGAGCTACGGTGCGTTCAACCGCGTTGTTCTCTACGCTTCAGACAAGCAGAAGAACTACCCGACAGCTGTAGAGTACGGCGACAAGCTCTTCGCTACTGACACCGTTAAGTACACAGCAAGCGACTATACATACTACGCTGATGCTCTCCTGAACGTAGGTCGCATAGACGACGCTATCTCTGCTTACAAGCACATCACAGAGGTTGACCCGGAGAACAAGGAGGTTAACAAGCTCATCTCTGATGCTTACGTTAAGGCTAAGAAGTTCCCTGAGGCTGTGGCTGCTTACGAGGCTTACCTCGCAGCAAAGGGCGACGAGTGCACATACAAGGAGTACGACAACTTCGCTGACATCTACCTTGAGCAGTCAGAAGCTGCTACAGACGAGGCTGCTAAGAAGGCTGCTCTGCAGAAGGCTGCCGACATCTACGGCACAATCGCTGAGAAGTACGACTACGCTGCTGTTTATGCTCTCTTCAAGCAGGCTAACTTCTACCACGCTATCAACCCTGACTTGAAGGTAGGTCTTGCGCTTCCTTACTACCAGAAGCTCATCGACAAGATCGAGTCACAGCCGGAGAAGAGCGCAGGCGACTTGAAGAAGCTCGGCACAGCTTACCAGTATCTCGCTGTTCACTATATCCAGAACGATAAAGTAGCTGACGCTAAGCAGTGGGCTGCAAAGTTGCTCGAGGTTCGTCCTGACGACGAGACTGCTAAGCAGATTATGAATCTGAAGTAATCGGCTAAAAGTAAGATTACTCTGCAGAATAAATTTGTAAATAACATTTATAAATATAAAAAGGTGAGCCTTCTGGCTCACCTTTTTTCCGTACAATACCATGCTCTACAAATTGCTGCGGAGGCCGGAGACCTCCGCTACGATATAGTTTTTTATCCGCTGGAAGATAAAACCTAAAAGCTGGGAGATAGGCTGGCAGATAACTCTATTTGCAAATTATCTGCCAGCCTTTATTGTTCTCATATTGTGATGGTTACACTGTTTCTGGAAGATATGGAGGATTTTTTCACCTACTCGGTTTTATCCTAATAAAAAAGCGCTCGAAACGATAAACGTTTCGAGCGCTCCATTTTATTTAGCTTTAAATGCTAAGCAGCTTGATTAGCACTGAGCGAGCTTGCCGTCAGAACCGAGCACATCTGTGATCTTGTGCTTGTACATCTGCTCCATGAGGTCGCGTGCAGGACCGCAGTACTTACGCGGGTCGAACTCACCTGGTTTGTCGTGGAATACCTTGCGAACAGCAGCGGTGAATGCGAGACGAGAGTCAGAGTCGATGTTGATCTTGCAAACTGCAGAAGCAGAAGCCTTGCGGAGCTGCTCCTCAGGAATACCAACAGCGTCAGGCAACTTGCCACCGTACTCGTTGATCATGTCAACATACTCCTGTGGTACAGAAGAAGAACCGTGGAGAACGATTGGGAAGCCCGGGAGCTTCTCCATGATCTCGTCGAGGACGTCGAATGCCAATGGAGGAGGAACGAGCTTGCCAGTCTTCGGGTCGCGTGTGCACTGCTCCGGTGTGAACTTGTAAGCACCGTGTGAAGTACCGATAGAGATAGCGAGTGAGTCAACGCCTGTACGAGTTGTGAAGTCGATAACCTCCTCAGGCTTTGTATAGTGGCATACGTCTGAAGATACCTCATCCTCTACACCAGCCAATACACCGAGCTCGCCCTCTACAGTTACGTCGAACTGATGAGCGTACTCTACAACCTTCTTTGTAAGAGCGATGTTCTCCTCGTAAGGAAGTGAAGAACCGTCGATCATTACAGAAGAGAAACCGAGGTCTACACAGCTCTTGCAAAGCTCGAAGCTGTCACCGTGGTCGAGGTGGAGAACGATCTCAGGATGCTTGCAGCCAAGCTCCTTAGCGTACTCTACAGCGCCCTCTGCCATGTAACGGAGAAGAGTCTCGTTAGCGTAAGCACGAGCGCCCTTAGATACCTGGAGGATAACCGGTGACTTCAGCTCTGAAGAAGCCTTGATGATAGCCTGGAGCTGCTCGAGGTTGTTGAAGTTGAATGCAGGGATAGCGTAACCACCCTTGATGGCTCTTGCGAACATATCACGTGTGTTCACCAAGCCCAATTCTTTGTAGTTTACCATAATTGTTTATTGTTTTATGTATAAAAACGTTTGTTTCGTTGCTGGTCTGCCACATTATATAATAATGTATAGCTTTTTCCATCTGCAAAGTTAGCATTTTAATATGTAACGGCAAAAGTTATGCACGTTTTTTTTGTCACGTATTGTCTTGTATCAATGCAAAAAGATGTTGCTAATCAGTCGGATTCGCTCTGTCTTTCAGTTGTTTTTGATACGTAATCTTTAAAATAACGTTTCATTATTTAAATCTTCGAAACATTTATTTGCTTGATTTTAATATTTTGCCTACATTTGCAATGGATATCAACTATTACATTTACAGCGAATAATAATCTATTGCATATATTAATTTAAATTTATTGAACATGGGAAAAGGTATTTCTAAACAAAATTGGATGTGGGGCATCTTCGGAGTAGCCGCATGTTCTATGTTGTCATTTTCCTCTTCGGCTTATGCAGGCACTGCTTTCTCCAATGCGACTGAGGTACAACAGCCATTGCGCGGTAGCATTTCCGTCAAGGGCGTTGTGAAGGATCAGAACGGAGAGCCTATCATCGGCGCTTCCGTCAAGCTCGTTGGATACAAGGCAGCCACAGTTACTGATGTAGATGGTAATTTCGGTCTTCAGGTGCTGCCTGGAGGCACACTCGAGATTTCATACGTAGGCTATACAACAAAGAAAGTGAAGGTTGGCGCTAACAACCGCGACATCGTTGTTGTCCTCGATGAGGACAGCAAGATGCTCAACGAGGTTGTAGCCATCGGTTACGGTACCGCTACAAAGAAGAAGGACCTCTCGGCTGCCGTTGGCGTTGTGAGCAATGTCGACGAGCTGGCTGTGCGCCCCGTTACTTCTACCGAGGGCATGTTGCAGGGTCAGTTGGCAGGCGTAACCGTTGCTGCCGACGGTGGCGACCCTACAGCCGCTCCTAACATCGTGATTCGCGGTCAAGGTTCGCAGAACGGCGACAACGTGCTTTGGGTAGTAGACGGAGTGCCCGGTGCACCGATTGCTTCGCTCAACGATATCGAGTCGATTGTAGTATTGAAGGACGCCGCTTCAGCAGCTATCTACGGCGCACAGTCGGGAGCCGGCGGCGTAGTGCTCGTTACAACAAAGAAGGCAAAGAAGGGTGCCACATCAGTCTCTTATGAGGGTATGGTAGGTGTGCGCAATGCTACAAACCTGCCCAAGCCGCTCAACGCACAGCAGGAGATAGAGATGCGCAAGCGCTCTTACGCCAACGCTGGTCTGGCTCTGCCTAACGGTTGGGATGTAGAGAAGAACCCATGGATTGCCACAACCCGCACCAACTGGATGGACGAGGTGTTCCGCACAGCGTTCTACCAGCGTCATAACGTAGCCATCAACGCAGGTACAGACACATTCACCAACCGTCTGTCGTTCGCTTACGACAACGACGAGGGTGTAATGCGCTATACGTTCAACAAGAACCTTGCCCTCCACTATACAGGCAAGTATCAGATTAACAAGTGGGTATCTATCAGCGAAGACTTCGTATGGAAGAACACAGAGAGTCGCACTACAGACACCAATGAGGGCTACACCGGACCTATCCTCTCGGCTATCTACATGCCGGCAAGTGCCACCGTTTACAGTCCGTTCACAAAGAGCGGCTTCGGCGGAACAACAACCGAGGATCCAAAGTACATCGCTACATACGGCAACAACTTCGCCGATGCCCATGGCGACGCTGTGAACCCAATCAGCACGCTCTCCTCCAAGAACATCTTCGACCGCACCAACGACGCATGGTCAACCACATCATTGGAGATTGCGAACGTAGTTCCGGGTTTGAAGTTCGTGAGCCGCTTCACATACAACCTGCAGTCGAACCACTACAAAGGCTTCACGCCGCGTCGCGACGAGGTAGGTAAGCCCGACGGCGGCAACTCGCTCACCGAGAGCACATACCGCACCGACCAGTGGAAGACCGAGAACACCCTTACATACGACAACACCTTCGGCAAGCACACCGTAGGCGCACTCTTCTCTACCACAGCCGACCACTTCAACATACGCGGTTTCGAACTGAACGGCAAGACCTTTGCCGACGAGTCGCCCTATCTGCAGTATATCGCTTACGCAGGCTCCGTGTCTGGCAAGGACTATCTCACAGGCCCTGACGCCAACGTGTCGCTCATCGGACGTCTGGCTTACTCGTTCGACGACCGCTACTTCCTCACAGCTTCTTGGCGCCGCGACTATGCAGGTCGTCTGCCTAAGAGCAAGAACCACGGCGACTTCCCCGCTGTGACAGTCGGTTGGAAGATTTCTAACGAAGCCTTCTTCCCGAAGACCGACCTCGTGTCGCTCCTCAAGCTCCGCGCTTCTTGGGGTCGTGTGGGCAACCTCGGTTCTATCGGCTACAACTACCGTTCGGCAGTGCTCTCTACAAATTCTTGGCAGGAGCAGGCGCAGTATGGCGTTGAGAAGAATACACTGTGGGATACATTCATCTACAACTCTATCGCTCTCAACAACAACCTGACTTGGGAAACCTCAGAGCAGTTCGACCTCGGTCTCGACCTCAATATGTTCAACGACCGCTTGGCTTTGCAGTTCGACTGGTTCGAGAAGCGCACGTTCGACCTCATCCAGACACAGTCGATGAACTGGCCTGGCTCTATCGGTCTCGACCCGATGCTCATCAATCAGGGCGAGGTGCGCAACCGTGGTCTCGAGCTCTCGCTCAACTGGAACGACCGCATCAATAAGGATTGGTCGTACTACGTTGGCGGCAACTTCTCTTGGCTCAAGAACTGGGTTAGCGACATCGGCGTGAAGGACGCAGACGGCAACGCAGGTGTATGGACCGGCGGCGGTTCGTTCCGCAACCTGCCTTACTGCTATCAGGACGCAGAAGGTCAGCCTCTCGGTTCGTTCTACCTCATCAAGAGCGCAGGCATCTTCCAGAGCGACGCCGAAGCAGCTTCTTATGTAGACAAGAACGGCAACCGCATTCAGCCTAATGCAAAGGCAGGCGACTTGAAGTTCATCGACAAGAACGGCGACGGCAAGATTACAGACGCCGACCGTCAGTATTGTGGTTCTGCCACACCGAAGTACACCTTCTCGTTCTCTGGAGGCTTCACATGGAAAGACCTCACCTTCTCTGCAATGCTTCAGGGCGTAGCAGGAGCTAAGGCAATGAACGTAGCAAAGTATATGACACTCTCAGACGTTCAGGGCAACTTCAACCGCGACTCGCGCATCCTCGACGCATGGAGCGAGACAAACCGCGACTCTGACATTCCGCGCCTCTCTAAGAACGACCCGAACGGCAACTTCTCTACAGCTTCCGACTGGTATCTTGAGAACGCTTCATACCTGCGTCTGAAGAACGTGACCGTAAGCTACGACCTCACCAACCTTCTCCGCAAGTGCTCACACTTCGGTTCGCGCAACAGTCGTTTGAGCGTTTACGTAAGTGGCGAGAACCTCTGCACCATCACCGACTACACCGGCATCGACCCCGAGTGTGGTGGATGGGACGCTATGAAGTATCCGGTGGCTCGCACATTCTCTTTCGGTGTGAAACTTACTTACTAAAACAACTAAAAAGCAATATCTATGAAAGCAAAATATATATTGACAGCCGTTTTCTCTGCGGCACTGTTGAGCTCGTGTAGCGATTTCCTCGACGTACAGAAAGAGGGCGAGCCTACTACGACGCTATATTTCACCAATGACGACCAGGCTGTAGATGCTATCGACGCTCTCTATGCGCCGATTCATCAGGAGGGCCTCTTCGGTCGCGAACTTTACTGGGAGCAGGGCGGTGCGTGCGACATCGTTTGGGGCCGTACGCGCAGCTATCCTACTCTCGCCAACCTTCAGTATACAGGTGATGAAGACCCGTTGAAGGGCACATACGGCCGCCTTACCGGCGTCATCTCTCGCGCCAACTGGGTTGTGGAGCAGTTGCTGAAGAAGCAGCAGTCTACAGCGCTCACCGCTGTAGAGACACGCTCGCTCGGCGAGGCATTCTTCATGCGCGCCTTCAGCCACTTCTATGTTGCCTACCGCTACGGTAACGACAAGCAGGGTGTGCCGTTCGTGCGCTACGAGGACTTCCCTGGCGGCTACGACAACTCTATTCCAAAGCAGCAGGCATCGGTAGTGGACAACTACAAGATGATTATCGAAGACCTCGACAACGCCGTCAAGTATCTGCCGAACTTCGAGGACTACGGCATCGACAACCGCGGACGTGCTCACAAGGCAGCCGCCGTTGCTTACAAGGCTAAGGTCTATGCTTACTGGGCTGCGTTCGACAGCAAGCAGTGGGAGAACGTGATAAAGATGGTAGACGCTCTTGAGAATGAGTACGGACGCGACCTCGCTCCAGAGTTCGCAGACATCTTCTCTTCCGACTTCTCTTACTTCTGGACAAAGGAATACCTCTTCGGCATTGCCGGCACAGGTGGCGACACTCCTGGTGGCTCTGAGTTCCCTGGCGTAATCCTTGAGAACAAGGGTTGGGGCGTCTACAACGGTTGGGGTCAGATCAAACCGTCGTACGACATCTTCGAGGAGATGCTGAAGGACGGTGCAGGCAACGCCCGCATCATACGCTCTGTGCTCGAATACGGTCAGGAGTTCCAGTTCTTCGGCGAGACACGCAAGTTCTTCTCTACATCAGACGTTGAGTCGGGCTTCATGATCAACAAGTATATGGATCCGTTCAAGTACGAGAATGCCGACAAGAACGGCTACGTAAGCTCTAACGGCAACTGGCCTACAGCGCGCGTTCACATGCCGCTCGTACGCTTTGCCGAGATGCTTCTGTTCCGTGCCGAGGCTAACCTCGTTCTGGGTCATGCCGACCTCGCAGCAAAGGACATCAACCGCGTGCGCAACCGCTCTCACCTCACTCCGCTGTCGGGCAACGCTACATGGGCTGACCTCTATCACGAGCGTCGTTGCGAACTCGCCTTCGAGTACAGCGACCACCTCTACGACCTGAAGCGCTGGTTCCACTCTGGCGCAGCAGAGATTAAGGAGCTTGCTAAGAAGGAGCTGAACGCTCACCCGCGTGCTCGCCACTATGCCGACCGCAGCGACTGGAACAGCACCTTCGAAGTAGGACCATACGAGGACTATCTGAACGAGGCTAACCCTGCGGTTAAGCCCGTAGAGTACGACGACCATCTCATGGTGTTCCCGTATCCTTCAACAGAAATCACGAAGTCGGGTGGAGCTCTGAAGCAGAACGACGGCTATTAAAAACTCATTAACCGACGGTTACAAACACACATTAGCCGTCGGTTACTAATACTTATTAAACAAAAAACTCCGCACAGCAGAATGTTTCGCTGTGCGGAGTTTTTTTCTTTTGTTGCTGTCCGGTAAAACTAATAATGTGGTCAGCAATATTAAACTATAGAACTTAAAGCGTTAAAATACAGTTTAAGTTGGTTGAGGCTTAAGACATGTATTATTCCTGTGGCGTGGTAATGATATTCCATCATATCGGTAACATTATTACCGATATGATGGAATGATGTTTTACCTACGTGGTAATTTTATTTGGTGTAAAGCATTTCGTCTGGAAGTATGCGACTACTGTTGTATCTGTCCGTAATCTTTATCTTAAGGCTTTGTCCCATGTAGTCTTCGAAGTAAATGATGCGCATCTCGTGGAAACCAGCTTCCAGCGCCACCTTACCAGCTACGAATTCCTTACTGTGCGAACCGTCGTTGTCGATAATCTCCTTGCCGTCGATGAACAGGCGCGAACCGTCGTCGGAAGCAATGTCGAAGTAGTAGACGCCCTTCTCGGGTATCTTTATGAACGAACGGAAGTCGTAGCCGAAGTGGTCCTCGCTTCGAGCCTCGGTGATGATGAAGTTGTTCAGCACGCCCTCCTTCACCTTCTTACCATTGTTGAAGATGTCGGCAGTCTTCTTGAACTTGCCCTCGTAGTAAGTGTAGTTCACGCCGTGCTTCTTCGGTTTCACGTTCAGAGCCGGCAGATACGGACCCTCCTCGTCAATCGACGTGATGCCCGACGGGTAGTAGTAGGCGAACTCTCTGCCCTGCGGTGTAGTCACCCACGAGTCGAAGCGTCTTTCGCCCTCATACATCTCGATAACGCGTCCGCCGCGCACCAGTCCGCCGTAAGCGTCCGTACCCGTCACACGTCCGTAGGCAAGACAGATGCCTTTCTCCTGACCTATGAACTCGTTGTCGTGGTCGTGACCCACGAACACACCCATCACGTCCTTACATTCGGCGAACGAAGCGAACATTCCGCTGTTGATGTCAGCTGCGCAAACCTCGCCCTCGTCGCATCTGCCCCAAGTGCCAGGGCGGTTCATTAGGTTGCGATATTCGGGCAGAGCGATGTGGAAGAACGCCAACGCCGGTAGGGGAGTGCCGCCGTTCTGCTTAGTATACTGTTCGCTCTGCGCTCTGTACCACGCAATCTGGTCGAAGTGAATCCAGTCGTAGTGTCCCAGCTCGTCGGTTTCGGGATAATCGTTAGAGTCGATGCAGTAGAGCAGCGACTTCACCTTGTCTTTCTCCTTCGAACCGTACACCGGAATCACCTGCTGTCCGTGTCCGTGAATGCCCTCAGCGCCGTGCGACCCTACGAAGTAAGGCGACTTCATCAGCAGGTCGTAGATGTCCTGCTTGCTCATAAACTGCGGTTCGGCGTCGTGATTGCCCATAGTTACGGCGAACGGCATCTTCGCCTCGTCGAATATCTTCACAATAGCCTTCCATCCCTCCTTAGCTGGGTTGGATGTAACAACGTCGCCCGTGATGATAGCGATGTCGGGCTTCTCCTGCTTCAGTACGGAGAGGATAGTGTTGCGTGTGGTGTCGCATCCGCGCGATGTCGGGTCCCAATGGATGTCGGTGAACTGCACAATCTTGAACTTGCCGTCGTTGTTGAAACGGAACTTGTGTTGTGCAAATGCGGTTCCTGCTGCCAGCAAGAAGAGCAAAGTAACTAATAGGTTTTTGTTCATTTGTTATAGTTGTTTATAGTTGTTCTTATTGGTTTGTCCGTTTGTTGCATTTTGTTTTGAAACGTGTGGTTGCCGTGCTTAGTAAATCTCAATCTCGTCCAATGCCAGTTCGCTCGGTTCGCCGGCGTTGTAATGACCCTCATGACATTTTCCGCCGCCCAGAACCACGAGTCTTACGAACCTTGCGCCAGTCTCCGCGAACTCCACCTCAACGGGGAAGCGTGTAGCCTCGGTAAGCGAGAAGTCGTATTCGGGTTTCTTACAGGCAACCGTTCTGTATTCGTTGCCGTCGTCCGAAACCATCACCCTCACTTCGCGAGCCGGCCATATCGTGTTCCAAGTGCGCCACAGCGTACCGAGCTTCACTCTGCTGATTGTCGCCGCTTCGTGCAGACTGATGTCTATCTGCAGCGTGTCTTTGTTGAAGCCCGTCCAGTTGCGCGTGTCCTTCGAGAATCCGCGCAGTCCGTCGGTGAGCGCATATCCTTCGTGCATATTCTCCCAAGCAGCCTTCGGCGAGCACTTATATTCGCAGCCCGTAGCCTTGTTCACGGCGAACCGTTTATGCGTTATGCCGCCCATCCGCTTACCGTCAACGTACACCGCCGCCCACAGCTCCGTCTCCTTGTCGAGAGCTATCGGCGCAGAGTAGGTCTTGAAGCGGGTCTCGTCGGCGCAGTCGAGCGTATAGCGTATCTCGGCGTCTGGGCATAGCGTGCTAAGAGCTACCTCATACCGCTTGTTAGCGCCGTTCCATGCGCCGCTGAACTCAGCCTCGTAGAAATTGCGGCAGGCATGCACGCCCTTCTTGTCGAGCCAGGCAAACTGCGTCTTGAGACGTCGGTGGAAGTCGTTGACGTCCTTCTTCCCAGCGTCAGTCCATTGCACCTCAGCCATAGCCATCAGTCGCGGATAAGCCATATACTCCAGATAATCAGCCGTCTGCACATACTCGCCCCATAGGTTCGCCTGCGTACCGATTATGTACTTCTGCTCCTCCGGCGTAAGACTCTCTGGCAACGGATTGTACGCATACACGCTGTCCAAAGGCAGATAGCTTCCAATGGCAAGCGGAGCATGCTCAGGGTCCTCCTGATAGTGGTCGATATAGCAGTAGTCGCCCGGCGTCATTATCACCTTGTGCTTCATCTTCGCAGCCTCAATGCCGCCCACTTCGCCTCTCCACGACATCACGGTGGCGTTTGGCGCCAGTCCACCCTCCAGAATCTCGTCCCAGCCGATGATGTTCTTTCCCTTGCTGTTCACGAACCGCTCAATGCGATGGATGAACCAGCTCTGCAGCTCGTGTTCGTCCTTCAGATTCAGCTTCTTTATCAGCGCCTGGCAGCGCGGACAAACCTTCCACGCCTTCTTCGGACACTCGTCGCCGCCGATGTGTATATACTCGCTCGGGAACAGATCCATCACCTCCGTCAGCACGTTCTGCAAGAACTCGAACGTCTGCTCCTGCGGACAGTACACCTCGTCGAAGATGTCCATATAGTCGCGCACCACATACTGCTTGCCCAGTCCGCACGAATACTGCGGATAAGCAGCCAGCGCCGCCGACGAATGTCCCGGCATTTCAATCTCTGGTATGATCGTGATGAATCGGTCGGCAGCATACGCCACCATCTCCTTAATGTCCTGCTGCGTGTAGAAACCCTCCTGCGGCTTTCCGTCGAATCGGCGCGGATAGTAGTAGTCGGAGTGACCAATCATAGTCTGACTGCGCTTCGATCCCACCTCCGTAAGTCGCGGATAGCGCTTTATCTCGATGCGCCACCCCTGGTCGTCGGTGAGATGAATGTGCAGTCGGTTCATCTTGAACGCCGCCATAAGGTCGATGAAGCGCAGCACGGTCTGCTTCGACTGGAAGTTGCGAGCCACGTCAATCATCGCACCGCGATACGCAAAGCGCGGCGCATCCTTAATCTCTACGCACTGAACCGCAGCCTTGGCGTCAGCATCCGCCGGCACCAGCTGCATGAACGACTGCACGCCGTAGAAGAAGCCCGCTCCTTGAGCGTTCGACTTTATAACGGCACGCTTCGGCGTCACCGTCAGTTCGTAGGCTTCGTCCTGCAGAGTGTTGTCCACAACCAGCAGCAACTGCGCTTTCTTCGCCGTTGTCGACCTTGTGTGTATGTTGTTGTCGTTCAGTCTGCCTTCAAGGTAGCCAACTATTGCCTTCCGCTTGTTGAGGTCTTTCGGTATGCTTATCTTCACTTCGCTGCCGAGTCTGAGCACTCTGCCAGTAGTCACCTCCAGCTTGTTAGGCATAGGTATGATGTCTGCCGACCCTTGCTCTTGGGCGTTGCATGTTAACAATGACAAAGCCGTAAAGATCAGAAGCAATGTTTTTCTCATAAATGATTCTTCTTTTTTTTGATTTGTCCGATTAATTCATAACGCACGCTAAGGTGTGGTTTCTATGCAAATGTAAAGAAAAAAACGCAATTATACCCCTCAATGTATAGAAAACTTTCCGGTTCACAAAAATTATTCTTACCTTTGTCTACACCTAAGCAGTCGACTGAAAACGACCTCCGCAGGTTGTTCTTCAGCCGTTGCCGACCATGAAAGAAAGACAAACAACAAAATAACAAACAATCTATAGAACATTATGAAAATAAACAGACTATTTGCTATTGTGGCTCTTGCCGTATGCGCAGCTACAGCCAGCGCACAGTACAACATGCCCACACAAACCTTCACATACGACAAGCCATACGCCGTTGAGAAGATAAAGGCACCGAAAGGCAAGAAGGTGAAGAACGTAATATTGATGATTGGCGACGGCATGAGCCTCATGCACGTCTACACGGCGTGGACAGCCAACCGCGGAAAACTGTGGCTCGAGAACTCTACAGCCACCGGATTGTCGAAGACTTGGGCAACCAACAAGCTCGTAACCGACTCCGGTTCGGGCGGTACATCGCTCGCCACGGGCGTAAAGACCTGCTACCATGCCGTAGGCGTCGACCCCGAAGGCAAGCCGCTGACGTCGCTCGTAGACGTGGCGAAGGAGCTTGGCAAGGATGCGGGCATCGCCGTGACATGCCGTCTGTGGGACGCTACGCCATGCGATTTCTGCTGCCATAACATCGACCGCGACAAGGAAGAAGAACTCGTCGGCGACTATCCTGCAAGTGGTGTCAACTTCGTGTTCGGCGGTGGTGCGGAGAAGTTCGCCAACCGCAAGGACGGACGCGACATCTTCAACGAACTGCGTGTGAAGGGCTATCATGTTTCGCGTTCGCTCGACGACTTCTTCGCATACGACACCAACAGCAACATCTTTGCCGTGCCTTACAACAAGGACACTCCGCTGCCCGATGAGCGCGGCGACCTGCTTGCGCGTGCGTCGATGAAGGGCATCGAGCTGATGAACCGCAACAAGAAGGGTTTCTTCATGATGATCGAAGGCTCGCAGCTCGACGACTACGGTCACTTCAACCAGCTCGATATGCTCATGAAGGAGACGCTCGACTTCGACCAGACCATTTGTAAGGTGATGAAGTGGGCGGCAGAAGACGGCGAGACACTCGTCGTTGTTACAGCCGACCACGAGACGGGTGGACTCACGCTCGTCAACGGCGACAAGAATGAAGGACGCGTAGAGTGCTGCTTCTCTACACGCGACCACTCTGGCGCTATGGTTCCGGTGTACGCCTTCGGTCCGGGCGCAGAACACTTCACCGGAATCTACGAGAACACCGACGTGTTCAAGCGCATCAAGCAGTTGCTCACATACGGAGTAATAAAATAATATACAAATAAGATGAAGAAAACGATATTAACCCTTACAGCCTCGCTCTTTGCGGTGCTTGCGCCAGCGCAGAACCTCATATCTTCTGGTTCGCCGCTCTACAAGCTGCCTTACAAGAACACGTATGTAATGCAGACACTCGTGGCGGAGAACACGTTCCGCACGGCGAAGGTTGAGAAACCGAAGCCCGGCACCTTTGAGCAGGCACGCAAAGTGCTGCCCTCGCCCTATTGGGAGGGACACCAGAAGGAGATAGAGATGTACTGGAAGGCGTGGCAGATAGGTCTGAAGAACGTCTGCCAGCCGCTCGACGACTCGGGCTTCGTCACCTCATACATCTCTCCCGCCTACAACGGCAACATCTTCATGTGGGACGACGCGTTCATCACGATGTTCTGCCGCTACGGCGACCGCTTCTTCCCGTTCCAGAAGACGCTCGACAACTTCTACGCTAAGCAGCATCCCGACGGATTCATCTGTCGCGAGATACGCGCCGACGGCTCCGACTGCTTCGGTCGCTACGACCCTACATCTACTGGTCCGAACCTGCTGCCGTGGTCGGAGTGGCTCTACTACACGCAGTTCGGCGACGACAATCGTCTGAACAAGGTGTTCCCCGTGCTTGCCGCCTACTACAAGTGGCTGAAGCTCAACCGCACCTGGCGCAACGGTACATACTGGAGCAGCGGATGGGGCACGGGCATGGACAATATGCCACGCGTGCCCGAAGGCTACAACACTATCTACAGCAACGGTCACATGATATGGCTCGACGCCTGCCTGCAGCAGATAATGGTGGCGAACATTCTGCTGAAGATGGGCTTCTACCTTGAGCGCTGGCAGGAGATTGAGGAGTTTGAGGACGACATAAAGAATCTCTCGGCGTACATCAACAAGAACATGTGGAGCGAACGCGACGGCTTCCTATACGACCAGTATGCCAACGACTCGCTCTCTACGACGCAGGGCATTTATGCTTACTGGGCTTTGCATACCGATGTGCTGCCCAAGCAGCGCCTCGACCGCCTCGTGGAGCATCTCGACGACACCTGCAAGTTCAACCGTCCGCACCGTGTGGCGTCGCTTGCTGCCGACAACCCGAAGTATAAGGCTAACGGACGCTACTGGGAAGGCGGCGTGTGGCCCGGCACCAACTATATGGTTGTTTCGGGACTCGTAGAGAAGGGCTATCGCCGACTGGCTCACGACATCGTGATGAACCATTACAACAACGTGCTGAAGGTGTATAAGAAGACGGGCACGTTTTGGGAGTATTATGCTCCGGAGGATGCTGCGCCGGGCTTCATGGCTCGCAAGGACTTCGTCGGTTGGACCGGTCTGCCGCCAATCGCCGACCTCATCGAGTATATCTTCGGTATACGTGCCGACATACAGGACTCGCACGTGACGCTCGACGTGCAGCTGCTCGACGCTTATGGCATCGACCGCTATCCGCTCGGCACCGACGGCAATATCTCGTTCAAGGTGGCTAAGCGCAGTTCTGTTAACGAGAAACCGAAAGTTACTATCAATACGAATATCCCATTCAAGCTGACGCTCATCTGGGGCGACGGCAAGAGTGTGGAGAAGGAGATCAAGGTTGGGCAGAACGCAATTTAGTTGCGTTCTGTTGTTGAGGTGTTGAGATGGTGAGATATGTAATGTTGATGTGTTCATCTCACCATAACAACATCTTATCACCACCACAACAAATCTCACCACCTCACCATCTCACCATAACAACATCTTATCACCACCTCAACATCTCACTATGCTTACAAAAATGATATTCGCCACACTTCTGCTCTTTGCGCTTTCTGCCCTCAACGGCTACGCATCGGAGAAGAAACGAGAGGCAAACTGCACCGCCGTCATTGCTGCTGACCTGCATTTCGATATGCCGCCAGAGACCGACCAGTTTCACCATGTGCTCGCCATCAATGCGCTCGGCGACCATCGACGCATCGACGGAGTGATACTCGCCGGCGACCTCTTCGACAAGTCTGACCCGAAGATACTCGACCTCTACCGGCAACGTTGGGAGCGAGGACCCGGCTACCGTCAGATTCACTACGACACTTATCCCACGTTCGGCAACCACGACATATCGCCCGAGACTGGCAGACCGGAGCAGAACCGCATCGGCATGGAGTTTAATCTCCACTACCTCGACTCTACGCTGCTCGACATGAAGCAGGCTGGACACATCTTGAACATACACCGCTCGTCGCGTTCCTACTCGTTCGACATCGGCGGTGTCCACTTCGTGTGCGGACAACTCGCTGCCGGCGACACCACCTACTGCGAGAGCAACATGCAGTGGATTGCAGATGACCTGAAGAAGTACGCTTCCGACGGCAAGCCAGTGGTCTACGTGCAGCACTACGGCTTCGACGCTTGGGCGCTGGAGTGGTGGACGGAGGAGCAGCGAACGCAGCTCTTCGACATCCTCGAACACTACAACCTCGCTGCGTTCTTCGTCGGTCATACCCACGCCAAATCCGTACAGCACTATCGTGGCTACGACATCCACCAGGTGAACAACGCCTGGCGCGACGATGACGGCAACGCTTCGTTCGACGTGCTGCAGATAAAGGGCAAGCGTGTCATGGTAGAGACTTACGAGGTGCTCGATGGTAACGGCAACTTCAAGCGGTTGTGAGATATATAAAAAAGACGATATATGAAGATACTGTTGATAGGCGAGGCGAGCTTTCTTCACAACACACTGAAGAAAGGACTCGTCGAGCGTGGACACCGCGTCACAACCATGTCCGACGGCAATGGTTGGCACGATGCTCCGCGCGACATCGACCTGCGCCGCGACGGGCGTTGGGGCAAGCTCGGCGGCTTGCGAGTGGTATGGCAGTTGCTGCGCCATCTGCCGCAACTGTGCGGCAACGACGTGGTGCAGATACACAACTATCAGTTTGTGCCGCTTATGTATCGCTGGAACACGCTGCTGCTGCGCTTCCTCAAGCTCACCAACCGCCGCGTCGTGAAGGGTTGTTTTGGCGACGACCCGCAGATATTCCGCCGCCAGGCGCAGGGCGTACCTGCCTATTCCGACACCTATTGGAGCGGACAGCTGCAGAACGCCGACCAGCATCGCGACCGTATCGCTGAAGTCGTTGAGCACGGTGCTGAGGCTTCGTGGCGTAAGACGACCCGCATGGCTGACGCCCTCGTGGCTTGTCTCTACGAGTATTGGCTCGACTACAACGAACCGCCCTACGCTGCCAAACTCCATTACATACCGCTGCCGATAAAGTGTGAAGAGATGGTGAGATGGTGTGATGGTGAGATGGTGAGATGGTGTAATGGTGAGATAGTGAGATGGTGTGATGGTGAGATGGTGAAATGTGTGGGTAATGACACACCCTCTCACCCCAACGACTCTCAACTCCCAACAAATCTCACCACCTCACCATCTCACCACCTCACCATCCTTACAGGTCTTCAGCCCAAGCGCGACTTCATGAAGGGCGCAATGAAGATAGCCACGTTCGTTGAGGAGGTGGCGCGTCGCCATCCCGGCAAGGTGCAGATTAAATACGTAGAAGGAGTGCCATACGACGAGTACATGCGTCTGCTTGCTGAGGCTGATGTGCTTGTCGACCAGCTATACAGTTACACCCCGTCGATGAACTCGCTTGCGGCAATGGCTCGCGGAACGGTTGTCATCGGTGGAGGCGAAGAAGAATACTACGAGTTTATAGGCGAGGATACGCTGCGCCCGATAATCAACGTGCGCCCCGATGTGCCCGACGAGGAGAACATCGCGGCGATTGAGCGTGCCCTCTTCACCGACGGAATGCTCGAAAGAATGGCGCAAGAGAGCATACAGTTTGTTCATAAGTATCACGACTACCGCCGTGTAGCGAAGCAATACGAACAGTTATATTATAGCCTTTAGCATCGTGCGGCGTTCGCAATCCGATTGGATTCCGTACGCCGCCCGATCAGATTGCGTCCGCCATCCAATCGGACCGCGTTCGCCATCCAATCGGACCGCGTTCGCTGCACGGTCACCGAACCTATTGTTTTAGGGTGTTGATAAGCTCAACCCACTTTCCAAAAACATTATCCTTGAAGTACTGTCTGCCCACTTCGAGTGCATTCTGTCCGTACTTTTTGCGTATATCCTCCGAACTCATCATTTTGCAAAGTGCCTCGCTGAACGCCTTGCAGTCGTCCTGCTCCACGATGATGCCGTTGACGCCGTTCTGCACAATGTCAGCCGCACCGAACTTGAAGTTGAACACTACAGAAGGCAGACCGCATGCTTGCGCCTCGATGAGCGTCATCGGCTGACCCTCATAGCGCGACGACATGATGTGCAGACTGTATTCTGGGTAGACATCCATTATGTTGTTGGAGCGTCCGCAGAGTGTGATATAGTCGTTCAGACGCAGCTGGTCTATTTGTTCTTGCAGCTTGTCGTGGAGCGACCCTACACCGTATATGTCCAGGTGCCAGTCGGGATGCTGTTCAGCCACCCATTTCCAGCAGTCAATGAGCATATCGAACCCCTTCTGATTCTCCAGTCTGCCCACAGCTATCGCATTCTTCCGACCGTAGTCTGCCACGCTGCGTTTCGGCTGTTCAATGAAGTTGGGTATCAGCCGCACGTTCCTGCCGTCTCCGAAAGCGTGCATGTCGCCCTTCGTGAGGCAGATAACGGCGTCGGCGCTACGCTTTGTGAGCCAGAACAACTGCTGGTACGGATTGAACGGACGCGCAAGATGCGACTCGTACACACGCTTTGCCTTCGTGCGACAGAACGGAAGAAGCAGTGCGCCGAGCGTTGTGGTGAAGAAGATGACGTCGGGGTCGAGCTGCTTCACCGCCTTGTTGAGTCGGCTTGCAGCACGTGCGAGCGTCGCCACCCTACTGGCGAGTGTCGCAATGCGTCTGTGGCTTTTCGTGGCGAACGGCACGTCGAGTCTCACGAACCCTATGCTCTTGTCGAGACTGTACAGCACGGGGCGTTCGTCCTTGTACACAGACACTATCGTCACATCGTGCCCGTACTTTGTTGAAAGCTCGTTAGCCTTCAGCGAGACAATGCGTTCTACGCCGCCGTTCTCGGCGAAATCCTCAACAATATATACTATCTTCATAATCTTATCGGCTTAATGTCTTGAATAAACGGCACGTCATTCGCAGACCGATTGTGTCTACGAGCAGCGCCTTAAGCGAGTCTTTCCACGTAGCGTAACCCGAAAGGGCTATGCGCTGAGGCTTCAGAAGTATGGTCTCTGTGCAGCGGAAGGTGTAAAGTTGCGCCGTAAGCATGTTCATATACAGGCGGTGCCAGCGTCGTTGACGGGTGTCTATACCCAGTTCGTCAACCAGAGTGAGCTGTGCTTCGAGCAGCGAAGTCAGTCCGTTAGCCTTGTCCTTCGCCGCTATGCCTTCCGCATTATAATGGTAGACGTAGCGTCCGTGGTTGACGGTAGCTATGCACGGGTGCTGCTTTATCAGTTCGATGTGCGTCAGCATATCCTCAAATTTCTTTCCAATCGGAAACCTCACGCTGTCGAACAGCTCGCGCTTGAATATCTTGTTGCACACCCAGCAATGCTCCGTACCCATGTAAGCGAGCCAGTCGAGCGCATCGTCGAAGATATGTACGCCAGGCTGGAACAGCGTCTCGTCGGGCAGCCCAGGCTTCTGCAGCATCGTGAATTCGATGATGTCGTATTCGGCATGTCTGGCGAGCGCATCGAGCAGCGGCGCATACGTATCAGCCGCCACCTCGTCGTCGCTGTCCACGAACGTTACGTATCTGCCCACGGCATGTTGCAGTCCGAAGTTGCGAGCATCGGAGAGTCCGCCGTTAGGTTTGTGGAAGCACCTGATGCAAGCGTGCTTAGCGGCATACTCGTCAGCTATCAGCGCGCTCTCGTCGGTCGATCCGTCGTCGACGAGCAGCAGTTCGCAGTCGCTGATGCGCTGCGCAAGCACGCTGTCTACGCATCGGCGCAGCGAGTCTGCCACATTATATATAGGTATTATTATGCTCAGAGTCATAGATTACGTTTTTTTCTATCGCGTATTGAGATAAGGCTATCTTATTCCGGTTTTCAGTTTGACGATATTCTTAAGCGTGTGCCAGCGGAACGAAAGTTTCTGCCAAAGCGAGTAAGTGCTTCCCTTGCCGTTGCACGAAGCAGCCGCATCGTGTCGGCGGAACAACAGCAGACGGTCGTTGATGAAGTGCAACGAACCGCAGAACGCTGCCACGTTGCCGATCCAGATGTCGTGCATCGGGATGTCGGTAGGGAAGGGTAGCGCCTTGCTCAGCACCTCACGCTTGAACGCCATGCAACAGCCCGTATAGCCATTGCGCCAGAGAAGATTAGAGAGACGTCCGCGCTTTACGTGCATCAGTTGGAAAAGCGACTCGCTTGTTGTGTTCAGAAGGCTGTCTGTAACCCTCGCGTCGCTCACCACGCAGTCGCACATCTGCAGTTCCTCCACGCATCTCGTTACCTTGCCCTCAAGCCATACGTCGTCCTGGTCGGCAAGAAAAATGTATTCGCCTTTGGCATTGCGCAGCGCCCACTCGAAGTTGAGCGTAGGCGAGTGGCGCCGTGGTCCGTCAACGATGCGTATTCGGTGGTCGTTGGGGCTGCGCACTATGTCTAAGGTTCCGTCCGTAGACCCGTCGTCGCTCACCACCACTTCGTCCTCGGCAGAGAGTTGCTTGAGTATCGACGCCAACTGCTCGCCAATGTACCTTGCGCCGTTGTATGTAGCGATGCAAACAGAAATCATATCCACTGGGAGTTAGTTGATAACAGCTATCTTGCAGACCGTTCCCTTGCCGCCGTCTTCGGTGGCTGCCTCTACCATGTATATGCCGCTCGCCACGCGCTTGCCCTTAAGGTCGCATCCGTTCCAGCGGTACGAACCGCCAGTGCTTCTGCCTTGGTTGACAAGAGTGCCGCTGGTTGTGACAATCTTCACGTCGGCGTTATAGCTCAGACCAACCACGGTGATGTATCCCGTGTAGTCGGGCGTCACGGGGTTAGGGTATGCATACACGTTGTCCTTCGTCATCTTCTCGTTCGGTGTGGTTGCGTCGCTCTGATACGAACACAGACCCTTCTCCGTTGCAAAATAAACCATGTTCGAGTTAGGGTCTGCCAGCACATAGTAGACCGTGTTCGAAGGCAGCGGCGAGTTGTCGGTAGTGAAGTGCTCGATCTGCGTGTTGCAGTCGTCGCTGATGAGGAACACACCGCTCGAAGTGGCTATCCACTTGCGGTTGCCGCCGTCGACGGCGATGCAGCGTGTCTCTACGTTAGAGAGCAGATAGTCGGCGAGGTTCGTTCCGTCGTTGCGCGGCACCTTGTGCTGCGTAACCCGTCCGCCGCCGTTAGCTACGTCGTTCGGCGTCATATACAGCGGACCCGCCGATGTCGACAGCCAAATATTTTTGTTCTTGTCCTCCGTTATATGAAACAGATAGTATGGCTTCAGCGTAGTGTAGTCCTCGTTTGTGAATGTTGGTCCGCCTGCGTCGTACAGCTTGTTGTTCTTGTAGTCGTAGGCAAAGAGTTTTGTCTCCTCCCAGTAGCTGTTCACGAACCACATGTAGCCGTATGTCGGACTCAGGAACAGCTCCTTCACATCCCAAGCGTTGTCCTTCGTCAATCCGATGTTGTTCATCACGCTCCACTCGCCGTCCTTGCCGAGCATTTTCAGCGGATTTGTAATCTGACTGTTCAGCACCCACAGATTGCCCGTAGGGTCGTACTTCACGCCGGTTGCCATGACATAGTTCTTGCTCTTGTCGGCTGTAGCCGACTCGAGCGGGCTGTTGTTACTATTGTAGCACTTCACGAACTTGCCGTCCTGAAACTCGTACAGACCGCTCTTGGCGCCCACCATCACGTGTCCTTCTTTCAGCGGGTCGAAGTCCATGCACAGATAGTCTACGTTCTTATGACCAAGCTGTTCGGCTGTAGGTTGCTCGAAGTGGCTCCATGTAGTGCCGTCCCAAACATGCACCTCGCCAGGCAATTTGCCATCCGTCTCCTGATTCCACATTCCGCCCACGGCGTAGAGCTTTCCGTTGTGTGTGTAGAGGCGGTAGAAGTTGTTCGACACAGGACCTTCGGGCTGCACGCCCTCCGTCATGTATGTGCGTTTGCCGTCGGCGTCAAGAGCGTAGCAAGTCAGTTTGCCGTCGGCGGTCTTTGTCCACCAGAGTTTGGTCTGTGCGTCTTGCACGTTTGTGCGGTCTTCGCGCAGCGTGGTGAATCCGTCCTCGCGCACCCAGTTGCTCTTGTCGAGCAGATTGTCGGTGAGCTTGCAGCGCAGGCGTCCGCGTTCCTTCGACTCGGCGTAGAGGTATCCGTTCTTCACGTACGTATAGCTTACATTGGTGCCCAGGTCGTAAGTGTCCATGATGGCTCCGTCGCGCGTGTTCAGCTTCACCACGCCGAACGCCGTGGAGAGGTAAGCGTACGGTCCGTCGAAGTCGATATGGTTGATAGTCTTGTCGAGCGTCGTCGTCTTCAGGTAGAAGTCGGGCGCATTGATGACGTCGCCGTTGGCAGACAGCAGGTCGATGTTCGAGTTTGTGTACACCACGACCAGTCGTTTCGAAGCCTTAGCCCAAGCTATGTGGCTCACTCCCACGTCCGACATCACGCCAGCCTTGTCGTAGGTCTGCACGAGTCCGTCGGTTGTGTCGTAAGAGAACACCGAGTTTGAAGCCAGCACGAAGCAGACGTTGCCAGCCGGCTCTATCTCCGTGATGTTGCTGTAACTCTGATAGACAGTCCATCTGTCCTTTGCGCTGTCTGCCCACGCCGTGAGCGTAGCCATGAGGAATATTGCGAGCGAAATTATTGCTTTCATGTGTTTATTGTTTATAATAAATAACGTATGTGCGCGTTATTTATTGTGTATTTCGTCTGAAATCGCTAACTTTGCAATGAAGAAGCGTGCCTTCTTCGCACCAAGTGCGTTTCCGTCGTTTGCGGAAAGACTCTTATAAGCATTATCTACAATAACTAAAACAAACAAATATGAACAAGAGAAAACTATTCACAGCCGTGCTCGCACTCGCTTCCGTATGTGCAGGCACTGCCAAGACCTACGAGCCGGTCGACTACGTCAGCACGCTTGTCGGATCGGAGTCGAAGCACTCGCTTTCTACGGGTAATACCTATCCTGCCGTTGCAATGCCGTGGGGTATGAACTTTTGGACACCGCAGACCGGAAAGATGGGCGACGGCTGGACATACACCTATTCTGCCGACAAGCTGCGCGGTTTCAAGCAGACCCACCAGCCGAGTCCGTGGATTAACGACTACGGTCAGTTTACCGTTATGCCTGAGGTAGGTGCACCCGTGTTCGACGAGGAGAAGCGCGCGTCGTGGTTCTCGCACAAGGCTGAGGTGGCTACACCTTACTACTATCGTGCCTACCTTGCCGACTACGATATCGTTACCGAGATTGCGCCCACGGAGCGTGCTGCCATCATGCGCGTTACGTATCCCGAAGCTGAGCAGGCGAGCTTCGTCGTTGACGCTTACGACGATGGTTCATACGTGAAGGTGCTGCCCGAGCAGAACATGGTTGTGGGCTATACGACAAAGAACAACGGCGGCGTGCCCGAGAACTTCAAGAACTACTTCGTGATGAAGTTCGACCGTCCGTTCGCATATACATCCGTAGTCGTTAACGGCGAGATAAAGAGCGGCGAACTGGTGAGCCAGTGCAACCACGCCGGTGCCATCGTTGGCTTCAAGACAAAGCGCGGCGAGCAGCTCAACGTGCGCATCGCCTCGTCGTTCATCTCTGAGGAGCAGGCTGTGGAGAACCTCAAGGAGCTTGGTGACGACGATTTCGACGCTGTGAAGGCTCGTGGACGCAAGACATGGAACGACGTGCTGGGCAAGATAGAGGTGAAGTCGCACGACATCGACCATCTCCGCACGTTCTATTCGTGCCTCTACCGCTCGGTGCTCTTCCCGCGCTCGTTCTACGAGAAGAATGTGCAGGGCGAAATCGTACACTATTCGCCGTACAACGGCGAGGTGCTGCCCGGCTATATGTTCACCGATACCGGCTTCTGGGACACCTTCCGCTGTCTCTTCCCGCTGCTCAACGTGATGTATCCGTCGATGAACGAGAAGATGCAGGCTGGCTTGGTGAACGCATACAAGGAGAGCGGATTCCTGCCCGAGTGGGCTTCGCCGGGTCATCGCGGCTGCATGGTGGGCAACAATTCGGCGTCTATCGTGGCTGACGCTTACCTCTGCGGACTGAAGAACTACGACGCCGAGAAGCTCTGGGAGGCTGTGGTGCATGGCACAAAGGCTGTTCACCCGACGGTTTCGTCTACCGGACGTCTCGGCTACGAATACTACAACAAGCTGGGCTACGTGCCTTACGACGTGAAGATAAACGAGAACGTAGCTCGCACATTAGAGTACGCTTACGACGACTGGTGCATATACCAGTTCGGCAAGCAGCTGGGCAAGTCGAAGAAGGAGCTTGAACCGTTCCGCAAGCGCGCATTCAACTACCGCAACGTGTTCGACAAGGAGACCAACCTCATGCGTGGTCGTCTGAAGAACGGTGAGTTCCAGAAGCCGTTCTCTCCGCTGAAGTGGGGCGACGCCTTCACCGAGGGCAACGCTTGGCACTACACATGGTCGGTGTTCCACGACCCGCAGGGACTCATCGACCTCATGGGTGGCAAGCAGGTGTTCAACCAGATGCTCGACTCGGTGTTCAACGTGCCGCCATTGTTCGACGACAGCTACTACGGCGCCGTTATCCATGAGATTCGCGAGATGCAGATTATGAACATGGGCAACTACGCTCACGGCAACCAGCCCGTACAGCACATGATTTATCTCTATGGCTACTCGGGCGAGCCGTGGAAAACGCAGTACTGGATTCGTCAGACTATGGACCGCATGTACAACGCCAACCCCGACGGCTACTGCGGCGACGAGGACAACGGACAGACCTCTGCATGGTATGTGTTCTCGGCAATGGGCTTCTACCCGGTATGCCCAGGTTCGGGCGAGTATGTGCTCGGTGCTCCGCGCTTCGACGAGATGACGCTCCATCTCGAGAACGGCAAGAACGTGAGTATCAAGGCACGCAACAATGAGGACGAGAAATGTTACGTGAAGACGCTGCAGCTCAACGGCGCTCCGTATACGAAGAACTACGTTACGCGCACCGACCTTATGAACGGCGCTCAGTTCGTTTACGACATGGCGTCGGAGCCTAACAAGCAGCGCGGCACAGCTGAGAGCGACGCTCCGTATTCGTTCTCGAAGACACAGAAGAAATAATTTTTATTTAGTTGAGAATTGAGAGTTGAAAGTTGAGAGTTATGATTACCTTTATTATTTATAGCTTAAACATAAGTAGCTATGCATATCATAACTCTCAATTCTCAACTCTCAACTCTCAACTCTCAATTCTCTTTTTGTGCTTGCTTGTTTCGCCAATTTTTAGTAATTTTGCAATCCGTTTGCCGCAATTCGCGGCTCACACTCCCGAAAAGATTAAAGGATAACATTGTAAAGTATATATGACAAGCAGTAAAAACACTCACGCCTCGTCCGTTTGGACCGAGGTAGAATACTCGGCTCGCTGCATGAACCCGTACATCAGCACGCCGATCTACGTACCCGAAGAAACATCTTATTTCATCTGCCGCGCTGACGGCACACGCCAGCAGTGCCGCCTCTCGTTTGTGGTGTTCCGCGCCGACGGAGCCGACGCCGACGACTGGGAAGACGACCCGATGGTGGGTCGTCTCGACATCTGTGTGCTCGGCGAGGGCGACGAGGAGGTAGAGCCGGTAGAGGCTGTGTATCTCGGCATCTCGCCAGACATATTCCTCTCTGTAGTGCGCGAGGACGACCAGGAGATTGTGTTCGACTTCACATGGCGCCAGGGCACCGTCGAGATAGACCGTGCGCACGAGACCGACGAGGGCTTCGTGGTGCGCAAGGACGACTTCGGCGACGACGGCATCAGCTGCCGACTCACTCCGCGCCAGGGCAACCCGTTCACGCTGCGTCTGCAGATACCGTACGTGGGCTTCTCTCTGCTCGACGCCGACGACAACAAGCTCTCGGGCGACATCGAGATAGCGCACAGCGACATCCACAACTACTCGTATGCTTTCGTGGGCGACCAGGCTAACGACCGCTTCCAGATAGCGCTCGACGAGGGAAAACTCAACTATATGTGCGTGCTCAACGAGGACAACCGGCTCTCGGTGCGCGACATGCGCAACCGCATGGAGCTTGTTAAGGAGATAGACCTGCAGGGTTCGCTCAGCGACCTGCTCATGGGCGCTCACTCGCTGCTCGTGAAGAACAAGATGGCGCGCTGGCGCATCGCTCTCACCGGCGACGAGGTGGAGGGTGCCGAGGCTGTAGAGCTCACGGGAGTGGCTCTCGCGCGCTTCGCCTTCGAGCAGTTCAGCGCTGAGGAGAACGTAGACGAGGACATGCTTGCACAGCGACTCATGCACATGGAGCAGCACCTCGGCTTCCAGTGGTACTGGCTCGGCGATGCCGACTGGAGCCATGAGAATCTCGACGGACTCATCGACATGGAAGGTCTCGACGCCGACCCCGAGAAGATGATGCGTCAGGCGCTGCTCTTCAACCGCTACGAGGCTTTCATGCAGCGCCTCTGCGCCTTCTCCTATATCTCGCAGAAGCCTATCCAGGGCGACCAGCTCCAGGCGCGCAACAACAAGCGCAAGATTGCACGCTGCGTGCGCCACATACTGGCTCACCGCGCCGGCGAAGCTAACATCTGGGAACTCGACGACGAGGCTCGCCGCGAGATCATCCACTTCCACAGCACATTCCACCGCGAGTTTGTTGCTGCGTTGGAGGCTTAAAAGTGGGTCATCTGGAATTTGGAGTGATAATAATAGTTTATTATTATAACTATATAGTAGCGGAGGTCTCCGGCCTCCGCAACAATCAATGATACAAACTCGATTAGAGCGTTAAGCTACAGTAGTAAGCAGATTACCGCATACAGGTAACATCATTACCGCATACTGGAACTTTCATTACCGCATACATGTAATTGAAGTCCCAGTATGCGGTAATTGTGTTTTTGTCGGGTCTCAACCCGATTCAGCGTGTGGTTTTATTGGTAAGTTCCCCTAGAAAAGTGTGGTGTTGGTGCGAAAGTTCGCCTAGAAAAGTGTGGTGTTCGTGTGAAAGTTCGCCTAGAAAAGTGTGGTGAATGCTTGTAAGTTCGCCTAGAAAAGTGTATCTTTGCATTGTAAGTGTCAGTAAATTAGTAAATTAAGTAATTATGGAGCGTAGCATATATTCAAGTCTAAAAAAATGGAAACAATCGCCAACCCGTAAACCGCTGATATTACAAGGCGCACGTCAGGTCGGAAAGACCTATATATTGAAAGAATTCGGAGCACACGAATACTCGGAAGTGGTCTATATCAACTGCGACGACAACAACGATATGCAGAATATGTTCGTCGACTATGATGTAGATCGTATCATACGCAGTCTGAGTGCAATCTCCGGCGTCTCTATAAAGCCTTCAACCACACTTCTTATTCTTGACGAGATACAGGAAGTGGAGCGTGGACTTGCCTCGTTGAAATATTTTTGCGAGAAAGCACCCGAGTATCATGTGGCTGTAGCAGGTTCGCTTCTTGGCATAACCCTGCACGAGGGCACATCGTTCCCCGTTGGCAAGGTGGATATGTTGTATATGTATCCAATGGATTTCGAGGAATTTCTATTGGCTATGGGAAAGGAGCAGCTTGTAGAATTGCTGCGCAGTAACAGTTGGACGGCTCTGACGCCATTGCGAGGTATGCTGACCGAACTGTTGCGTCAGTATTATTTCGTAGGTGGCATGCCGGAGGCTGTGAAGGCATACGTGGAGCGTGGAGATATATGGGAGGTGCGTTCCATCCATTCGAAGATAATAGACGCCTATCGCAACGATATGTCGAAACATGCGCCAAAACAACAGGTGCAGCGCATAAACATGGTGTGGAACTCGATACCGTCGCAGTTGGCTCGCGACAACAAGAAGTTTATCTATGGAGCGCTGCGCAAGGGCGCACGTGCCAACGATTTTGAGATAGCAATACAGTGGCTTGTCGATTCGGGTTTGGTGCATAAGGTGCATCGCATAAGCAAACCGGTTGTGCCGCTGAAATTCTATGAAGATATGTCTTCTTTCAAACTCTTTCTGCTCGACTGCGGACTGCTCGGTGCTTTGTCTGAGACGCCTCCCGAGCAGATACTCATCGGCGACAATGTGTTTGAAGAGTACAAAGGCGCTTTCACCGAGAACTATGTCCTGCAACAGCTGAAGTCGTTGCCGCGCACCTTTGTCTACTATTACAGCAATGACAATTCGACATTGGAGATTGACTTCGTTGTTCAGCACGAAGCGCATGTAATCCCGATAGAAGTGAAGGCTGAGGAAAATCTCAGAGCGAAGTCGTTGCGCCAGTTCGTCACAGACAACTCAGGTCTGCACGGCGTGCGCTTCTCTATGTCCGACTATCGTGAGCAGGATTGGCTGACGAATGTGCCGCTGTGGGCTGTAAAGTGGGCGTTTTAAGGTGTAGGCGATCTGCGAAGGCATACATAAACTAAAAATATATTAATCAAAATGTAGGTTAATTAAGTATTATGTTGTACCTTTGTGTATTGCGCCTTAGACAGAAGTTTGAAGATTAAAACCTATTAAAATCACGCACTATGGATATAAAAGAATTTGCTCAAGAGTTCCAGGAGAACGTAAGAATTGCAGCAGAAATGGGAAATACCGATTTTGACACGGAAGTCGCAAAAGGAATTCTTGAATATATGGAGGACAATGGCGAGGTAAATGCGCCAGAGATATGTACGTTTCAGAAGACGCGCACAAGAATAACTGCGTACGATTATAATGACGAAGCCGAGTCGCTTGATCTGTTTTATCTTATAAAGTCGGACACGGTTCTTGGTAAGGTAAACAACAATAAGGTACAGCAAGGTTTTAATTACCTTATGTCATTCTATCGTGAGGCGATGAACGGTACATTATTGCGCTCAGTAAACATAGAAAACACCGATGAAATTGCAGAGGTAGCAAAGTTGGTGCAAAGCACGAAAGGCTCAATCAGCCAGTTGCGTATCTATGTTATCACCAATGGTCTGACCGACCCTGCTTGTGTCCCTTCGGCCGTCGAATCGAGTGATGATGATTTTATTATCGAGTATAATGTGTGGGATATGAAGCGAGTATATCAGCAACACAATATACGTAGTGGTAAAGAAAAGGTAGAGATTGATTTTCCGATAGAGTATAACACCAAGTTACAGTGCTTGAAAATGAGCGATGAGAATCCTTTTGTAGATGCTTACATGGCTGTCATTTCAGGTGTAACATTGGCTAAAATATACAAGAAGTACCAACAAGTGTTGTTGGAGAAAAACGTGCGTACATTCTTGCAATTCAAGGGTAAGGTGAACAAGGGAATCCGCAAGACATTGCGTGAAGAACCTGATATGTTCTTTTCTTACAACAATGGTATATCAAGTACCGCAACAGAAATTGAAACAAAAAAGTCGGAAGGTACTCTTTACATTACCAAACTGTATGATTGGCAAATTGTGAATGGAGGTCAGACTACGGCATCAATCGCAGCTTCACTTAATGATAGGGATGTTGATTTGTCCAAAGTTTTCGTTCCAGTTAAAATCAGTGTAATACGAAATACTGATGACAGTGATATAATTGTAAAAGCTATAACCACAACCGCCAACAGTCAGACATCCATTAGAAATTCCGATTTCTCCGCGAATGATCCATACCTGATTGACTTGGAAAAGTTTAGTCGTTCTGAATGGGTGCCTAATGATACCAACAAGCCTAATTGCAAGTGGTACTTTGAGCGTAGCCGTGGACAATATCTTGACCAGTTAGCGCAATTGAGCGGCTATAACGAGAAGTCGTTCAAGATAGAATATCCTAAGAACCGTAAAATCACCAAAACGGACATTGCGAAATACGAGGCTTCATGGAATCTCCAACCATACAATGTATGCAAGGGTGCAGAACAAAACTATGCTCTCTTTGTTGCAGATATAAAGAAAGAAAGTCCAATGGTGACCGCTAATTATTATAGACAAATAATTGCTAAATGTATTCTGTTCAATACCATTGATTCTATCGTGTCATCAAAGAATTTAGGTGGATACAAGGCAAATATGGTTACTTACTTAATGTCATCCATATCCTTCCTGTCAGACAATAAACTTGATTTTGCATACATCTGGAAACATCAAAAAGTTCAACAAGAAGTCATTGATAAGGTAGATGAACTTATCCCGTTAGTTTGGGGACATATAACATGCAATGATATTGCAGGAAAGCAATTTACTGATGTTGGCAAGTGGACTAAGAAACCAGAATGTTGGAATCGCTTGAAGCTAAAACTGGGCGAACTTGACAAGCTTGGTGGTGAACTTCTTCAGAAAGAAGTAAACGATGACGGCTCTTGTCTTAATGAAGAACAGCAAAATTGTATTCAAGAAGCTGATGCCATTGAAGCAAATTATTGGTTTGGACTTGCAAATTGGGCAAAGACGAATGACTATCTCACGCCATTGGACCGTAAAAATGCTTTTAACTATGGTACGATGCGCTCGCGTAACAGGTCGCTTAAAACTTTGAAACAAGCACAAATAGCATTAAAACTGATAGAAAAAGCTAAAGAGCTTGGCTATAAAGGATAAATTGCGACTTTTTACTGAAAAAAGAAAACATGAAAAAAGAAGAACAAGCGGCACTACTAGTGCTGCTTTGTTCGGAATGGCAAATGGTCCTGAATAAACTCGATATATAATATTAGGAATGCGATGGCAAGGAAGAAACTTATAAAGGTAACATTTCCTGATGGTACGGTGATATGCTTATCAAGCAGAACCGAAACAATGCTTTCTGTTTTAAGAAAAATAGGAGAAAATAAAATGTCTATTATAAAAATAAAGTGGAAGCATTTACCATTAGTTTCTGTGAACCAATATCTAAAGTTTGGTGAATGGATGAAACCTATCTGTCCAGGTTGGTATCTAAATGCCAAATCAACGCCTGCAGATAAATATCAACAATTATTGCAGATTGATTCACAACTAAAACTAGGGCTGAAGATTGAATTTGAATGTGGATTTGAAACGCAAGATATTGAGCAAAAGAAACATATTATGACAGGTAATCTATTGGTGAAAATGCCTGATGGTGAATATATCGGCAACGAATCAAGTATAGATACCTTTATAGAAGCTATTTGGAAACTTGGTATAGATGAAATCATGCGTATCGGTCTAACATGGAACGATTTTCAGCTTATAACAAGGAACAAGTTGTATGCCAATCAAGTTCAAATTGATACAGACCGCTGGATAGTGGTGCCAGCATTAAATAAAGAAAAGCTAAAGCTTCTGCGAGTAATAGGTGCAATGCTGCACAAAAAAATAGAAGTTTCATTAATATAAAACTTTATGGAAGAAGTAAAGCGAGGAAGAGCGAAGAGAAAACTCTTAAGAGTAACCTTCCCCAATGGTAAAGTCCTTTGTTATAAAAGTACAACCGATACAATGATAGCAACAATGCAAGAGTTGGGTGATGATGTTATATCTAATATAAAATTAGATCTATGCCACCTGCCATTGTTGTCAAAAGAAATATATCCCAAATACGAGGAATGGATGAAGCCTGTTTGCAATGGTTGGTATCTCAACACACAATCAAACTCGGAATCAAAGTTTCTACAATTAAATGCTATAAATGAGCAATTGTCTTTAGGTTTAAAGGTGGAGTTAGGCGAAGACTTTGAGGCTCAAGACAACCATAACAAAGAAAAGCGCACTAAAAATAGAGACAAACTGCTAGTAAAATTTCCTGATGGACAATATTTTGCAAATAATTCAGCAACAGATACGTTCCTTGAAGTAATATGGGAGATAGGTATTGATAAAATCAAGCAAAAAGAGTTGTCTTGGTGTGGTAAGCCACTTATAACAACATCAAAGATGTTTAACGGACAAGTACAGATTGACAATCAGCGGTGGATTATTGTGCCCAACACAACCAAAGATAAAGTAAAGCTCCTTAGAGTTATCGGTGCAATGTTGCGCATTAATATGGAAATCACCTCAATCTAAATGGATTACTCAATGGATATAAGACGGTGAAATAAATATCTTTGAAGTGTCAGAGCAGATTAGTATAATTAACCCCAAATCGTTCATTAGAAAATAACAAAAAGTTTTTCTAATGCGATTTGGGGTTTAAACCTACTGCACAACGTACTTCTTTCCGTTTACGATGTAAATGCCCTTGTTGAGTCCGTCGAGGGCGCGGTCGGCATCGTTGGTAGTGCGCACGAGTGTGCCGCTGATGGTGTAGATGCGTACCGGGCGCGGAGTGGTGGGTGCGTTGACGGTGATGATCGACGTTGGGTTCTGGTAGTTGTCGTAGCTGAACGGCACGTTCTGCATGTCGCCCCAGATGTAACGCTCCAGACCAGGATAGTCGACGAACGGGTTGCGGTTCTTCTGCACGCCGTAGGCAGCCGTGTTGCGGTTAATCTCCTTCTCGCTCACGGGGTCCTGCTCAGCCCACTTCAGCAGCAGGTTGAGCGCCCACTCCTTGTAAGCAGGATAGGAGTTGCCGGCGAGCATCGGACTCGACCAACCGCTTATCTTGCTCTCGTAGCATGTAGCCATGTAGAGATAGATGCGCGCGAAGTCGCCCTTGTAGATGTCGTTCGGCTCGAAAACAGTGCCCGTGTAGCCGGGTGTTGTTGACTTACCGAGTTTGCTGAAACCCTTGTTCGATTTGTATGTCTCGCCATTCGTTTCGCCGAAGGGATAATTGCCGCGCATACCATTTACCTTTCCGTCTGCAGGCACAACATGAACGATGTCGCTGACCATTGGCGATTTCTTGTTAAACCAACTTTTCGGGAACGAGTGTTCGCGGTTATATATATCGCCTTCTTTCTTGTAGTTGCCACCATTATCGTTGAAGTTATAGTTGGTCGTGCAAGAGTACATATCCCACACCTTGCCGTCGTCGCGACGGTCGGTTTTCTGATAGGCCGAAATAAGTCCGCCATAAGAAACAACGTCTGGGTTGCCGATAATTTTCGACAAAGCAGTTTTCAATGCCTTTCCCTTCTTGCCGTCGGCAGCACTGTAATATGTGCCGCTGTTGTTGGGGCCTTGCGCAAAGGCGCCGACGAACGAGAAGAGGGCTATTGCGAATAATGATTTGCGTAAAGAAATATTCATCTTTCTGTATTTATACGTTTTCATGGGGTGCAGATGTCTCATCTACACCTACATAGCAAGAAAAAACGGTTGGTGCAGATGAGACATCTGCACCAACTGATGATTAGTTGTGTACCAATGTGCCGATCTCCTCGCCCTGCATCACCTTCTTCAGGTTGCCTACGATGTCCATGTTGAACACGTAGATAGGCAGGTTGTTCTCCTTGCACATTGTTGTAGCTGTGAGGTCCATCACCTTCAGACCGCGTGTGTAGATTTCGTCGTAAGTGATGTCCGCGAACTTCGTTGCGGTCGGGTCCTTCTCGGGGTCGGCTGTGTAGATGCCGTCGACGCGTGTGCCCTTGAGCATCACGTCAGCCTCAATCTCGATGCCGCGCAACGACGAACCTGTGTCTGTTGTGAAGTAAGGCGAACCGGTTCCGGCAGAGAAGATGCAGACATATCCTGCCTCCATTGCCTCGATAGCCTTCCACTTAGAGTAGAACTCACCGATAGGCTCCATGCGGATAGCTGTGAGCACCTTGGTCTTCACGCCCAGTGCGCCGAGCGCCGAGCTGAGTGCGAGCGAGTTGATGACGGTAGCGCACATGCCCATCTGGTCGCCCTTCACGCGGTCGAAGCCTTTCGATGCGCCGCTGAGTCCGCGGAAGATGTTACCACCGCCGATTACAATACCTATCTGCACGCCCATTTCGTGCACTTCCTTAATCTGCTCTGCGTATTCGCCCAGACGTACCGGGTCGATACCGAAGCTCTGTTTGCCCATGAGGCTCTCGCCGCTGAGCTTGAGGAGAATTCTCTTGAACTTTGCCATGTTGTATGTTTGGTTTGTTTTGTTATTTGTTATTGTTGGGGTGTTCTCTGCTTTGTTGGTGCACCTTAGGGGGGTGCAGCTGTCTCAGCTGCACCAACAGAGCTGTTGGCGCTATTCTTTGGTTGGTGCACTTTTTGCTTGGTTGGTGCACTTTAGGGGGTGCAGCTGTCTCAGCTGCACCAACAGAGCTGTTGGTGCTATTCTTTGGTTGGTGCACTTTTTGCTTGGTTGGTGCACTTGAGACAAGTGCACTTGAGACAAGTGCACCCCCTTATGTGCACCCCTTGTGATGCAAATGTACTGCTTTTTTGTGATGTAGCCAAACCATTAGACTATAAACCTCACTTCCTTCATCCAATACGTGCGTTCGTGTCCGTCGGCGTATATGAGATGAAGGCGTCCGTTGGGCGCTACGCGGCTGATGCGTGCCTCGAAGCGCTCGCCCGTAGCGCAGTCTTCGTATGCGTGCATGCCCTCGCGGCGGAACAGGGCGGCGTTGTATTCGGCGCAGATGCCGTCATGGTCACCCTCCACAGCGCGCCGGTAGTAGAGCTCGAAGCTGCGGAGCACGGCGTCGAGCATTTCCTCGAGCGGCGTCTCCCTACCTATTATATTATATAGCGACACTGGATTGGGCGCATTGCTGCGAAACTCGCGCTGGTTCACGTTCAGTCCGATGCCGTACACGCAGCGGTCTATTCGTTTTCCCTTCACGGTGGTTTCGATGAGCGTTCCGCTTATCTTGCGGTCGCACCAGTAGATGTCGTTGGGCCATTTCAGCGTGATGTGGTCGGTGTAGCGGTCGAGCGCAGCCTTCAGCGCCAGCGCCCCAGCCATCGACAGCACGTACTGGTCGGCTATGGCTATGTTTTGCGGACAGGTGAGTATGGAGAACAGCAGGTTCTTGCCGCGCTCGCTCTCCCACGAGTTGCCGGCTTGTCCGCGTCCTGCCGTCTGATATTCCGCCACCGCCACAACCATCTCGCCGTTTGGCGGGGCAGGGTGGGCGAGAAGCACGTCGTTCGTAGACGCCGTCTCAGTGAGTTTCAGTATTTTCATTTGAAGAATTTTGAATTCAAAACGCCATGCACGGGTTAAACGCATCGACGATGTGCTCCACTTGCGCCGTCTCTTTCGTTCCGCCGATGACCGAAACGACGTCGAAGCGCAGTTCGTCGAGCACGTTCAGCATCTTCACGTACGTGTTAGCCGCCATGCCGATGTTGCGAATCTTGCGTCTGTCAACCGCTTCCTCGGGCTTTGTAATGACATCCGTAGCTCGCGTCTTCACCTCCACGAACACGATAGTGCGCAAGTCGGGCGAGCGCGCAATGATGTCGATGTCGCGGTGTCCGTCGCGCCAGTCACGCTCGATTATCTCGTAGCCCTTCTCGCGCAGATAGTCGGCAGCCAGGTCCTCGCCCCATTTGCCCGTGTTGTTATGCTTTGCCATGCTGTTTCTTTTCTTGGTGTCGTACAAAGGTAGTTTAAAAAAACGATTAAGCATGTTTTTTATTGCATAAAAACGCAAAGAGTCGGCCAGAATTCTGACCGACTCTTTGCGTTTGTTCTATAATAGCTTTTATCTTACAATCTGCTTGACTGTCTTTCCGTTCTGTTTCTTGATGTATACGCCCTTCGCGCCAGCGTCCGTCACGCGTCTGCCCGAGAGGTCGTACATCTTGCCGTCCGTAAGTTTGTCTGCGTTGATAGCTTCGATGGCGTTCATGCTGTCCGTCGTCGTTACGACCACCTCTGCCGACGGCTTTGTCTTCTCGCCGTTGCGCACAGCCTGAACCGTCAGACTATATTCGGTGAGGGCGTTGAGGTCGGAGAACGTGAAGGTAGTGGCGTTCTGCACATCCTTCATGTTGTAGCGGTCGAGCGGATGGTTCTTTATGCCCTTGCCGCTCACGCTCACGTCGTCAATAAGCACGTTCGATGTTGCGCTGCGCTTGAAGCAAATCTTCACCTGCGTTGTCGGCTCGAACTCTACCATAGCCGTTTCCTTCTTCTCCGTAGAAGCGTCGATGGTCTTCACCGTCGTCCACTCGTCGTCGCTCATGGTCTGCACCTCGATAACCGAACCTTCCTTCGGCACAGCTACGTAGTACCAGAAGCTGAGCTTGCTTGACTTCGCCTTGCCGTTGTTGGCGATGAGGTAGCTGTTGTTAGCCGAGAGGCGCAACGCCGGAGCAGCCTCGCCGTAGTAGCCCTCGCTGCTGATGAAGTTGCTGCTGTTGGTAGACCATCCTTCGGGCATGCCGTCCTTCTTGTCGGCGAAGTCGTACGATGTGGTCTGCTCGTCGCCGTCGAAAGCGCGCGTAGAGAGTGTCACGAGATACTGCTGCGCGTCGTCGATTGCGTCCCATGAGGCGCTAAGCGTAGAGCCGCTGATATCTGTCACCTTCACGTTCTTCACCTGCTTCTCCGTGAACGGCATCTGCGTGGTGCTTACCGTCTTTGTCTCGGGCTCAGAGTAGAACGATGCGGTGCAGCTGCTGAGGCTCACTTGATAGGTGGCGTCCTCGTCGAGACCCATCACGAGCACTTCTTCGCCCTCAACAACCATATCCGTGTAGTCGCCCACTGCGCTCAGCGAGTTGTCGGCTTCCACCTTCTTTATGTCGAGGATGTGCTTCTCGGCGTTAGCCTGCTTCTGCCACGAAAGACGGAAGCGGTCGTAGCTCACGTCGCTAACGGTGAAGTCGGGCTTGGTGAGTCCGGCGTCCGATCCTGCCACGATGAACGAAACGACGCCGTCTGTCTCGGTGATGTTCTCGATAGTGAGCAGTTCGGTCTTGTCCCATGCCTTGAACTTGTGCGACGTCACGTTGTTCGCTCCGGGGAAGGGCACACCCGTCTGATAGTACTGGTAGCCCGAGAGCTTGCCGTTAGCCTCTATGATGTCCACGTGCTGGTGGGCTGCGTTGTTGTTCACCTCGTTCTTCTGCCACACTTCGGGCACGTCGTCGATGTGCCAGATGAGCAATCCCTGACCAGGCAGGTAGGCATCCCAACCGGTTTTCTGCCTGTTCTCGAGCAGGAAGTATTCGTTGTCCTTTCCAGGCACGCTCACTCTGTACGCCTTGTTCGAACTGCCGAGATTAGGCAGACTGTTCACGCCGCCGCTGCGGTGAGTAATCTCCTCGGGCTCGATCCAGCCCATCTCGTATCGCTCGAAAGCCGAGTAGAGTGGGGGCGTGTTCGAGTTGTTGCTGTACGAACCGCTCGCCATTGTGTCCCAATCGCCCGGCGTGTAGTTGGCACTTGCGTCGCGCGTGTCGTAGTGGTCGGCGAAACCCAGACAATGACCGAACTCGTGCACGAAGGTGCCGATGCCAGTCGTGAGGTTGCCCTCACGTGTGCCGTCCACCTCGTTGCTGCACGTGTAGCTGCCGATGCCCACGCCGTCGTTGGTGGTGAGATTGATGTTCCACTTGCGCAAGTCGAACGCATGGGGCCATATCGTCTGCGTGTCATCCGAGTCGGCAGCGCCGTTGCCCGCATAATAGATGTACACGTTGTCGACAAATCCGTCGCCGTCGTGGTCGTATTTCGAGAAGTCGACAACATCGTCGAGACCTTCGATGGCAGCTTTCACGAACGTGCCCATGTTTATCTTGGTGTTGTACGTGCCCTGTCCGGCGTCGTGCTGGTTATAGTTGATCTGCACCGGTCCGTAGACGTCGAAAGTAGGACTGAACATGCCGTTGCTGCTCGCGATGAAGAAGTCGCGCGCACTGCCGTTGGCGCCGTTCGCCGCCGTGAAGCCCTCCTGATTCATGGCGTTGGTGTAGTACTGCTGCGGGTTGTCCATCGTAGAGAACTTCTTGTCCTTGAACTCCATGAGGATAACTATCGAGTGCTGTTCGCCCGTATGCGGGAAGTTGTTCGTCAGCGTCTTCTTCGGCTTCGCGTTGCGCTTGTGTGTGTCGGTCTGCTGCATCAGCACATTCGCGTTCATGCTCTTCGCCTTTGCCGCTGACAGCGTAGCGTTCTTGTCGTAGCTCACAAGGAACTGCTTCGCCTGCGCCGTACGCATCGAAGCGTCGGTAGCCACGATGCCACTCGTGCGCAACGTGCTGCCCGAGAGCGTTGCATACTCGTAGTTGCCCGTCTGACGGTTGAGCAGAATAGGATAACCGTCGTCGGTTGTCATGAAGTTAACTCGCTCGTCGCCGTGCAGTCTCACCGATAGTACGGTGCCGTCGGCTTGCTTCACCTTTATGATACCAGGATAAGCAGGCACAGCCATCGCGCTCTCTGCCGAACAGAGTAGCACGGTGGCTGTGACAATTATATTACGTAAGTTCAAAATCTGTAGATTTTAGGGTTTTTACTTAACGATAACCTTTGCTGTAGCCTTCTTGCCGTCCTTGAAGTTGGCAACCACTACGAATACGCCCTTGCCAAGCTCGCTTGTCTTGAGCAATTCGCCGTTGGCTCTTGCTACGTTGCGTCCGTCGAGAGCGAAAGCAGCCATAGAGAGTGCGCCTTCAGCCTTTACAACACCGTTGCCAGGCACGATAGCCAGAGCGTTGTTGTCTGCGACAGTCTCGTTGATGCCGTTCAGAACAGCTACAGTCACCTCGCAAGATACGGTTACGTTGTCGAGAGTTACGTTGATAGTAGCCTTGCCTTCCTTCTTAGCCTTCAGAGCGATGATGACGCTTTCCTCGTCGGTGTCGGTAGAAGTAATCTCTACGACCTCGTCGTTTGTCGACTCAACATCTGCGTTCAGAGCGCTTGCGCCGTAAGAGTTAGCAACAAGTTCGCACTCGTCGTTAGGCTTCAGAGTAAGCTGTGTGCTTGAGAGCGTGAATGCCTTGAGAGAGTTCTCGAAGTAGAGCACCGGCAGAGCGCTTGTCTCCTTCCAAGGAGCCTTGTCTGTTGTGCCGTAAGCATATCCGAGTGCCTCAAGAGCAGCCTTGTTGAGTTCGGCTTCGGTAGCGGTCTTGCCCTCTACGGTAGCAGCGTCGTCAGATTCTACGGCTACGCCGTTCACCTTCATGCCATTAACGGCGAAGTTGTTAGCAAGACGAAGCTCCTTTTCGTCGCAATCTTCCTCGTTCTCGATGGTGCGACCCACGATGCGGTGGATAGTAGCGTCGCTTTCAGCGCCCTCAGCGAGAGCGATCTCACCCTTTGCTACGTTGTTTGTAACGAGAGGTGTAGCTTTGCCAGTCCAGTCTGGAGCGAGAGAACCGACGATGCCGCCTGCAGAAAGTCCGTCCCACATAGCTTCCTTCACGGTGATGGTGCCGTCGAACATACACTTGTCTACGTTAGACGAGTTGTTGCTGCCGAGGATACCGCCTACGGTGTTGTCGGCTACGAGAGTAGTGCCGCTCACGTGAGCGTCCTTAACGGTCGACTGCATTGCTGCGCCAACGATGCCGCCTACAGTCTGCTGAGCATTGATGTTCACGTTGTTGGCAGCAGCTGCTGCGATAACGGTAGAAGTGCGGATGTCGCCAGCGATTGCGCCAACGCTGTTTGCCTGCGGAGCGTCAATATCTGAGTTGTTGAGCGATACAGACGAGAGGCTTGTCTCGAGAGATGCCTGACCAACGATGCCACCAATCATGCCACCTGCTTCGCCTTCGATGTCGGCGTCAAACACATGCACGTTCTTGATTGTGTCGCCTACAGCGCTTGCTGCGAGAACGCCCACTGTGCTATTGTTGTTGGTGAGCTCGATTTCGGGATTTGTGAGCACGAGGTTGCTGATAGAAGCCTTCTCTGCGAGGTCGCCGAAGAGACCTACGCTTGCCTTAGAGCTGTTGATGTAGAGGTTGTCGATAGCATGGCCAGCGCCGTCGAAGTTGCCTGCGAAAGCGTCGATTGGTGTCCATGTGTCGTTAACAATATTGAAGTTGGTGAGATTGATGTCGTTCACCATCTTGTAGAAAGCCTTCGGATCGTCCTTCATAGCGATGAGGTCGCCCGCAGTAGCTACGAGATACGGGTTCTGCTTAGTGCCGTCGCCGCCGTTGTGATACTTCTCGAACGGGAGCTGGAAGAACTCAAGATAATACTTGTTGCTGGTCTCGTCGTTGTACTGTACGTAGAACTCCTTGCGTGTAGCGGTAGCGTTGTAGCAACCTGCAGTTGTAGCCACGCCCTTGTCCGAGCTTGCGAAGGTGCGGATAGTGTTTCCGTCCTCGTCAGCGATAACGAATACGTTGCCGAGCTTGCCAGTCTCCTCGTTTCTTACCTTTGCCTGGTAGCAGAATTCGAGCTTGTCGTTGGTGTCGAACAAGTACGGGTCGAGATAGTTGTCAGAGAGAGACATGCCGAAGTTCTCTGCCTGCGGTCCGAGGTTGAATGTGGTGTAGTGGTCTACTGTGAGATCCTTATTGATCCATGCCACGCGTGCGATGACATTGCCCTTGCCGTCGTCGCCGCCGTGACTGAGCTTCATGAGATACTTGTAGTTGTCTGCGCTTCCGTAGCGGTTCATGACGGTGCTGATGAGGTTGCCCTCAATCTCTGCCGGCATAACCATAGCCTCTTGGCACGACGGGAGGTTGACGATGCGCAGCTGCTGTGCCGACTCGTCGGCTGTATACTGCATGAAAGCCACCTGGTCTTCAGCACCCTTAATTGCGTTGAGGTCGAACCACGCTTTGTATACGCCGTCGCAGATTTCGTTTATCTTGTTGCCTTCATGGTCGTAAGCCACGAAACGGTAGCGATAGTCGTCGTGAGCTGTCATATAGTCGAAGAACGTAACGACGTAAGCCAGCTTGTCGTCATCCTTGAAATAGTCTTTGGTGAGCGTCTTCGAGCCGAAGTTGCCGATGAGCGCCATAGCGAACTGCGTGTCCTCCTTCTGCTCAACGGGCACGGCGAGAGAGTCGACGCGCGAGAAGCGCTCGTCGTAAGTCTTGATGACGAGTTTGTTGTCCGGAGTAGGTATCGGGTCGTAAGTCTCCTCGTCGTAGCCTTTGAGCCACGGCTTCTCGTAGTGCGACACCATATAATAAGGAGTGCCGTCTACGTTGAACACCTGCACCGGTGCGCCGTCGTTGCCGTAGTAGGTATAGTCCTCGTCCACTACGAACTGATGCTCAACAGCCGGTCCTGCGCCCCAAGAAGCGGGCTTGTATACGTCGATATAGTCGTTTGTGGTGTAGTACGGGCTGCCGTCCTCATAAGTCTTGCCGTCGATAGCCTCGTACTTGGCGTTGCTTATGATGAGGCGCTGATACTTGGTCCATGAGTTTTTCGGTATGTTAAGGAAGACGCCGGCGCCGTTGAACTCCTGCACGAGTGTGCCGTCCTCAATGCGGTAAGCCTTTGTGTAGTAAGAGCCCTGATAGTTGTTGTCGGCGTTGCCCACCTGGTGCAACTCCACGAGCACTTCCTGCGTCTTGTTGTCGAGGTCGAAGAATTTCTTAGTCACCGTTCCGTAAGGATCTATGCGGTTAACGTCCATACCCTCGGGCACTTCCACATTCAACGTACCTGCCAGTTCGTGGTTCTGGTTGTAGACGTTGATGACTGCCTTGTTGATAGAAGCGTTGAAACCAGTGCCGCGATAATCGTTTTCCTGGGTGTAGTACCACACGTTTCCGTCTTCGTCGTACAGGAACCCGTAAGTCTTAGCCTCCATCGTGCTCGACGGTGTAGAGGTCTTGGCTTTAGCGAGGCTCGCTGCAGGCGAGTCGAAACCATGAAGCTTTACGAGCGGAGTCTCGAGCTTCTTGGTGCGATACTGTTCCGTCAACTTGGCGAGTTTGCCGTTAGTCGGGAAGTTGCCTCCTGCGGATGCCGAAGTGGCAACGAGTGCCATAAGGCTGTAAAGTAGTGACTTCTTCATGCGATTAATTAATTAATTGTTAGTAATCAGTTCGCAAACCATAGGAACGCACAATGCATACCCGGCGGAATACGAACCGGTTATATGTTAATGTTTCGTTTTTTTTGAATTCTCTTTTGTGTTTTCTATTTCTGTACTCTCTAATACAAATGTGTATCTTCTAATACAAAATAAAAAAAATATTAGCGTTAACTCTCTCTTGCGCGCCAGCTGTTTAACATCTGCGCTAATCGGCGGCGCCTTTGTGGTTTATCCTTTCTTTTTATCTCTCTCTTGCTTTAATGTGTTTTAATCGTTTAAATTATTGTTTTTATAACTCTTTGTGTGTGTTTCTCTCTCTATTTTTGTCTAAATGGTGCTACAGACGTATTGTCTGCTTGCATCTTGCATATCGCAAAGTTAGAAATAATATTTTAAAACGCATAACATTTTGTGATATTTTTTTAACTAAAAGTGAATTTGTTGCTTTTTTTTATGATGTGTTTGTATGGTGTAGGCGCACAGCATTCTGTAGCGTCTGATTATTCGTGCAGAGCGACAAAAATAGACGAGCATGTTTTGTAGTTTCTCGCTTTCTCAGTATCTTTGTATCTATATATAATAATGTATGAATATGGACAAGACAGAACAACAGAATAAAGACGAGCAGTTTATGCGCCGCGCTCTTGTGGAGGCAGAGGCTGCGCGCGACGAGGGAGAGATACCCGTGGGCGCCGTGATAGTGGCGGGCGACCGCATCATTGCGCGAGCGCACAACCTTACGGAGACGCTCGGCGACGTTACGGCGCACGCCGAGATGCAGGCGATAACGTCGGCTGCCAACCAACTCGGTGGCAAGTATCTTGCCGACTGCACGCTCTACGTCACCGTAGAGCCGTGTATAATGTGCGCCGGAGCATTGGGCTGGGCGCAAGTGCGACGCGTGGTTTACGGTGCGAGCGACGAGAAACGCGGTTTCCGCATGTTCGCTCCGAAGGCGCTACACCCGAAGTGCGAGGTGGTGAGCGGCGTTCTGGAGGAAGAATGTCGAACGCTTATGACCGAGTTCTTCAAGGCGAAGCGTTGAAAGCCCTGCGCTTTCCGACGGACACCGAACGCTGCCTATGCGGATACCGAACGCCGTCCGTGCGGATACCGAACGCCGCCCGTGCGGACACCGAACGCCGTCGACCGTCGGAATCAAGGCAAAACGCAATAGGAATAGGGTTTCATAAATCTTCCTTTTAGGTTCTATAAATCATTCTTTAGAATTTTATACCCCGTTCTTTGGAATTGAATACCCCGTTATTTATAATTTTATACCCCGTTCTTTGGAATTGAATATCCCGTTGTTTTACAAATAAAAAACCTTCTTTTAAAGATTATAATGAAAAAAACAGAAACAAAACACACTTGCTGCGGCGGAGGACAGAACTTCTGGCTGTGGATAGGAGCGCTCGTCGTGGGCTCGTGCCTCGGACTGCTCGGCGTGGAGTGGGTGAACACGGCGGCTAACTTCGTGGCTACCATCTTCACACGCCTCTTTCAGTTTATAGCCGTGCCAACCATCGCACTCGCCGTCACCACAACACTCGCCACCTTCGGCATGCAGCGCGAGACACGTCGCATCTTCCGCCATACCATCAGCTACACGCTGCTCACAACCGTGGCGGCAGCCGCCGTCGGAATGGTGCTTTACATCATCATCTCGCCCGATAATCTGCCCATCGACATGGTGCGCAACAGCACTTTGGGCGATGCCGTGCCTGCGGAAGTAGCCGACGGATCGTACCTGAAATACATGATTGGCATCGTGCCCGACAACTTCCTGCGTCCGTTCATCGAGGGCAACGTGCTCTCGGTGCTGCTCATTGCCGTAGCCGTCGGACTGGCGCTCGCCAAGATGCCCGAAGGCGATAACAAGCAGTTGCTCATGCGCGGACTATCTGCGTTGCAGGACGTCGTGTCGCGACTCATTCGCTGGCTCATCACCGTGCTGCCCGTAGGCATCGTGGCGTTCGCCGCGCAACTCTCGGCTGAGGTGTCGGCTGGCACGGTCGTAGCCTCTATCGGCAAGTACGTAGCCGTGATACTTAGCGGCAATCTGCTGCAGTTCTTCGTTGTGCTGCCGCTGTTCCTCATGGCGCGCGGACTCAACCCCGTACACGTGATGCGCCGCATGATGCCGGCTGTGCTCATGGCTCTGTTCACCAAGAGTTCGGCTGCCACGCTTCCCGTCACGATACAGACATCGGAGGAGCGCCTCGGCGTCGACAGCAAGGTGGCTCGCTTCGTGCTACCTATCTGCACAACCATCAACATGAACGGCTGCGCGGCGTTCATCTTCGTGACGTCGCTCTTCGTGATGCAGAACGGCGGCATCGAACTCTCGCTGCCCGTGATGCTGCTCTGGCTTTTCATCTCGGTTGTGGCTGCCATCGGCAACGCCGGAGTGCCTATGGGTTGTTTCTTCCTCACGCTCTCGCTGATGTCGGGCGTGGGTGCGCCGGTGGCTATATTGGGTATTATCCTGCCCGTCTTCACCGTGCTCGACATGATTGAGACCGCAGAGAATGTGTGGTCGGATTCGTGTGTAGCGGCAATGGTGGATAGGGATATGAAGAAATAAAAAGCGTGGATTTCCGCTTACGCTGATAAAACAAAAAAGGAGTCAACAATCGTTGACTCCTTTTTGGTTATTGTTTGTTGGGGCTAAGCCTTACTAAGCCTTCTTAAGCATTTAAGCCTTACTAAGCCTTTCTTAAGCCTTTCTAAGCCTTCTTAAGCCTTTCTAAGCCTTCTTAAGCCTTTCTAAGCCTTTCTAAGCCTTCTTAAGCCTTTCTAAGCCTTCTTAAGCCTTTCTAAGCCTTCTTAAGCCTTTCTAAGCCTTCTTAAGCATTTAAGCCTTTAAGCTTTTAAGCCTTTCTAATCCTTCTTAAGCCTTCCTGCCTCCCAAACTAATCTTTACTTGTTCTCCTCGTCGATAGCCTTAATCTTCTGGCGAACCAGTTCGAGGTCGTCGCGCAGGTGCTGCACCTTGCGGTTCATCTCGTCGATGAGGCTGTTGCCCTTCTTAGAGCTTGCGTTGAGGAAGCCGAGGTTGTTCTCGTAGGTCTGAATCTCCTGCTTGAGCTGCTCGAAGCGGCGAGCCAAGCGTCCGCGCTCGTTGTCGAGAGCCTCTTCGCCACGCTTTGCCACGTTCTTGATGTTAGCCTTGAAGTCGTTCAGACGGCGGCGCTTTGTAGAGATGTTCAGCTCCTTGTAGATGCGGTCGAGCACTTCGTGATAAGCCTCGTAGAGCTTGTCCTTCTCCTTGTAGGGCACGTGTCCCACCTTGTTGTATTCCTCTGTGAGCGCCTGCACCTTCTCCTTCGTTGCCTCAGCAGCATTCTCTGCGAGCGCCTTAAGCTGCTCGATGATGCCCTTCTTCTTCTCGAGGTTAGCGTGCTCCTCGTTGCGTTGTCCGGCTCCGGCTGCGTTGCGAGCCTCGAAGAACTTGTTGCATGCGCCGAGGAACTCCTGCCAGAGCTGGTCGCCGAGCTTCTTCGGAACCATGCCTACGGTCTTCCATTCCTTCTGCAGCGCGATGAGCTTGTCGCTTGTAGCCTTCCAGTCGGTGCTGTCGGCAAGCGCCTGCGCCTTCTCTACGAGCGCCTTCTTCTTCTCGATGTTCTCAGAGAATGTGACCTTGAGCGCCTTGAAGTATTCGGCCTTGCGTCCGAAGAAGTCGTCGCAGGCAGCGCGGAAGCGCTCGAATATCTTCACGTTCATCTTCTGCGGAGCGAAGCCGATAGTCTTCCACTCGTTCTGAATGTCGATAATCTCCTTAGAGCGCTTCTCCCAGTCGGCAGCGCCCTTGTTCTCAGCCTTTCCGAGCTCCTCTACCTTCTCGCAGAGAGCGGTCTTGCGAGCCAGATTCTCCTCCTCCTTAGCGCGAAGGTCCTCGAAGTGCTGCTGGTGGCGCTTGTTGATTACGGTAGACGCAGCCTTGAAGCGTGCCCATACCTCCTCGCGCAGTTCCTTTGCGACCGGACCTATCTCGCGATACTGCTGGTGCAGCTCCTGCAACTGGTGGAACGCGCTGATGACGTCCTCCTCGTCGGCGAGCTTCTCTGCAGCCTCGCAGAGCTTGGTCTTCATCTCGAGGTTCTTCTTGAAGTCGTATTCGCGAGCCTCAGAGTTGAGCTTGAGCAGGTCGTAGAACTGCTCTACATATAACTGATAGTTGCGCCAAAGCTCGTTAGCCTTGTCAGCCGGCACGTTCTTGATGTCCTTCCACTTCTGCTGCAGCTCCTTGAACTCGTTATACGACTTGCCTGCCTCGTCGGGCGATGTAGCCATGGCCTTTATTTTCTCAATGATTTCGAGTTTCTTCTCCAGGTTGGCCTGCTTTTCTGCCTCCTGCTGCTGCATGATTTGCGCGCGTTTCTCGCGTATTACAGCCATTTGAGCCTTGAAAGTCTCCTCGTCCTGGTCGGGTACCACCTGATAGGTTTCAGGGTTTCCGCCGCCGTCGATGTATTCCTTCAGGCGTGCTTCACGCTCTGCGATGTGGAGTTTGTAGAATACCGTCTTCAAAAGGTCGATTTCGTCCTTGACAGGAGCCTCGTCGCTTGCGGCGATTTCCTTAAGGCGTTCAACGACTTCTTGTTTGGTTTTGTAGACTTTAGTGTTCTCTACTGGCTGAACGTCGGCAGCTGTCTGCTCTACGTTCTGCTCTTCTTGTGCACCTTGCAACAGGGCGTTTTCTTGAGAGTCCATCATTTAACTGTTTTAAGTTTATGATAAGGGTAATTCACACGAATGTGGCGCGGAGCCAACATCCTCACATTATTTTATTATAGACTGCAAACTTAAATAAAATATTTTGAATAGCGACAAAAAACGCAATTTATTTTTGCATTTTGCTTTAAAGCAGTCGCTTATGGCGCAGTATAATCCATGAAAGTGCGGAGATAATAACCGATATGATTATCGCAACGATGAAGCCGAAGCGGTATTCCTCGAGTCCGTTTATGAGGTTCATGCCGAAGAACGAGGAGATGAGCGTCGGCAACATCATGATGATAGACACGGAGGTGAGCGTACGCATCACGGTGTTCATGTTGTTGTTGATGATAGACGAGTAGGTGTCCATCGTCGACTCGAGAATGTCGGAGTAGATATTGGTCGTTTCGCGAGCCTGCGACATCTCGATGTTTACGTCCTCGATGAGGTCGGCGTCCAACTCGTCCACTTGCAGCTTGAACTTCAGCTTCGCGAGCAAGGTTTCGTTGCCGCGGATAGAGGTTACGAAGTAGGTGAGCGAGTCCTGCAGACGCGAGAGAGCGATAAGCGATTCGTTGTTCACGTTATGGTCGAGATTGTGTTTCGCCTTCTCGATGAGCGTGTTTATCTGTTTCAGACGCTTCAGATACCACACGGCAGAAGAAAGGAAAAGGCGGAATGTCATGTCAACATAGTCGGTGAATCCCTCGCCGCGCTTCTGGTGATAAGAAACGAAGTCGATCATCATGTTCGTCTCGTAGTAGCACACGGTGATGGTGACGTCGCGCTTGTGAATGATGCCGAGCGGCACGGTGGTGTACGGTGTGCGCGAGCGTATCTCCTTCACGTACGGAATACGGAGGATGATAAGCATCCAGCCATCATCGTACTCGTAACGCGCACGTTCGTCGGTATCGCTGATGTCGGAAAGGAAGTAATCGGGTATGTTGAACTTGTCTTCCAGCAATTGCTGGTCTTCTTCTGTTGGACATGTAACTTGTATCCAGCAGTTCGGCTGCCACTCTTCAATTTGTTTGAGGGTAGAATTGGTGTTCCAGTATGTTCTCATAAAAGCTGTCTCCTTGGGTTAAACAATGCTTGGGAGACCGCATCGTGAGAGCGTCCTCCTGCATTACAAATTCGGGTTTTCCGCGTGATAGTCGTCCATATATTAGTTACACTTTGATTTAACGCCTGCAAAGTTAAGTATTTTTTGCCGAATAAGCCTTATTCGTTTTTGTGTTTTTTGTGCAAAAGGATGCAAAAAATAATAGCTCCTTTCGTTTTTTATTCGTACTTTTGTCAAACAGGTTAAGAAAATGTTTAAAAACCATTGCCGCATCCCGGTTGATGCGGCGATAAAAACAAATAACGAACTATGAAGAAGCTATTAGTCATGTTGAGTCTGTTCTGCGCATGCACGATGCAGGCTCAGGAGCAGAAGCACTCTACATTCTATTATCAGCGAGCCACTCTCTTCGAGGTGTTGCCTACAAGCAAGAGCGACATCATCTTCCTCGGCAACAGCATCACCAACGGTGGCGAGTGGGCTGAGCTGTTGGGCAATCCGCACGCCAAGAACCGCGGCATCAGCGGCGATACCACCCAGGGCGTGCTCGACCGTCTGAGCACCATCACGAAGGGCAAGCCCTCGAAGATATTTCTGCTCATCGGTACCAACGACCTTTCGCGCGGCAAGAGCGTTGACGAGGTGGCGAAGAACGTGGAGAAGATTGTGGAGCGCGTGAAGCGTGAGTCGCCCGCGACGAAGCTCTACGTGCAGAGCGTGTTCCCAGTGAACCCGAAGTTCAACAAGTTCTTGGGTCACATGAACCGCCAGAAGGACATCGCTGCGCTCAACGCGAAGATAAAGGCGATAGCCGCACGCCACGGCGTTACTTACATTGACGTGTACAAGTCGCTTGTCATACCTTCTACCGACGTGATGAACCCTGAGTACACCAACGACGGACTGCACCTGCTCGGCAAGGGATACCTGAAGTGGGTTGAGGTGCTGAAGCCGTATCTCAAGTAGCCTCCTATATATAGATAGTATGAAACATAAAAAGTTATTCGTCACCTTTGGCGCCACCTTTGCGCTCTTCCTTGCCATAATCACGGCAGCCTCGTTCTACCTCGTCGACTACGCCCTTGTGAGTGTTCAGCGCGACCGCGACTCGGATATGTCGAAGATAGAGAAGCGCTTCCCCGAGGTGAAGCCGTGGCTCGACAGTCTGCAAGCCGCCGGCGCCCTGCGCGACACGTTCATCGTGATGCCGCAGACCGGCAAGCGCGCCCACGCCCTCTACGTGCGTTCGCCGCGTGCCGAGGGGCGCACCGCTGTGCTCGTGCATGGCTACGGCGACAAAGCTACAAGCATGCTGCCAATAGCGCGCATCTACAACCGCGAGATGAACGCCAATGTGCTGCTGCCCGACCTCTATGCGCACGGGCAGAGCGACGGCGAGGCGATACAGATGGGATGGAAAGACCGTCTCGACGTGCTCCATTGGATAAGCCTTGCGCCAGAGATGTTCGGCACGACTGCCGACTCGCTGCGCCTTGTGGTTCACGGCATCTCGATGGGCGCTGCCACGACGATGTGCGTCAGCGGTGAGCAGACGCCTCGGTACGTGAAGTGCTTTGTGGAGGACTGTGGCTATACGAGCGTGTGGGACGAGTTCTCGAACGAGATTTCGGCGCGCTTCTCACTGCCCGACTTCCCGTTGATGTACACGGCGTCGTGGGTCGTAAAGGCGAAGTACGGCTGGGACTTCAACGAGGCGTCGCCGCTGAAGCAGGTGGCGAAGTGCCAGAAGCCGATGCTTTTCATTCATGGCGACAACGACACGTTCGTGCCCACATGGATGGTCTATCCGCTCTATGAGGCGAAGCCGCAGCCCAAGGTGCTCTGGATAGCGCACGGCAGCAAGCACGCTGATGCGTATGCCGACTATAAAGAGGAGTACACGCGCAGGGTGGTGGGCTTCGTGGAGAAGTACATGTAATTTGTTTTGGCACGGTTTTTGCCCAAACGATATTTGCAGTTTTAAACCGCTCATAACTCGCGAAAAATCAAAAACAAAATCCTTTGTGCATTTTTCGTGAGTTTTGAGCGTGCAGTTGTAAGCGTTTGGCTTACAAAGCGTTGTGGCGATAATTGTGAAAGTGTGCAATTTTAGCTTAGGAGAAATCAAACTTTTCGATAGACTTTACACGGTAAAAGCATAGGTTTTACCGTGTAAAGTCTATCGAATTACAGGGTAAAGTGATAGGAAATACAATGTAAAACCTATCGTTTTACATCGAAAAGTCTCAATTTTTATGATTTTAGAGTGAAGAACAGCAGCGAAAACGCTCGTTTTGCGGTTTTCAAATCTCTAGAATGAGTTTTTTCGCGGGAGTTTGCTTGTACTATATTTGCATGATTAGTAGCGTAGGTCTCCGGCCTCCGCAGCACAAAAATGCATTTTTTTATTGTCTTAGTAGCGGAGGTCTCCGGCCTCCGCAGCATCAATAAATGCATTTTTTTATGTCAACGTAGCTTGCTGCGGAGGCCGGAGACCTCCGCTACTTTTTACCTTTTTACTTTTAAGACCATTTCCTTCGCTGTGCGCTCCGACGGACTGTCCTCGCCAATCTTCCGCCACACCTCCTCGTAGCCCTCGAGCATCTCTCTGCGCGCTGCGCCGTCGGGTAGCAGACGCTTGAGCTGTTCGGCGATGTTGGCCTCCGAGAACGTGTTGGCCACCAGCTCCGGCACCACTTCGCGGTCGGCGATGAGGTTCACCAGCGATACATACTTCACCTTCAGCACGAGGCGTCGCAAGAAGCCCACCAGCTTAGGCAGCGCCGTGTTGTAGCATACCACTTGCGGCACGCGGAAGAGCGCCGTCTCGAGCGTCGCCGTGCCGCTCGTCACGAGCGCCGTGTCGGCATGTGAGAGCAGAGCGTAGGTCTCGCCGCGCACTATGCGCACATCGCAGTCCGCCGTGAACGCGTCGTAGAACTCGGCGTCGATGCCCGGCGCTGCTGCAAGCACCAGCTGATAGCCACCGAAGCCGCGCGCTGCAGCGATCATCTGCGGCAGATTGCCCGCAATCTCCTGCTTGCGGCTTCCGGCGAGAAGCGCTATTATGGGACGCTCGTCGAGCCCGTGCTCACGACGGAACTCCTCGCCCGATACGTTGTACGCTGCGCAGAACTGGCGCACCTCCTCAGCCGTAGGGTTGCCCACGTAATGAATAGGGTAGTGGTGCTTCTGCTCGAAGAACGGCACCTCGAACGGCAGTATCGAGAACAGCTCGTCGACGTTGCGCTTTATCTCCTTGATGCGATACTCCTTCCACGCCCATATCTTCGGCGAGATATAGTAGTAGACCGGTATCTTGGTATGCTCGTGTACGAACTTCGCAATCTTGAGGTTGAAGCCCGGATAGTCGACAAGAATCACGGCGTCGGGCTGCCACTCCACGATGTCGCGCTTGCAGAACGCCATGTTGCGCAGAATAGTGCGCAGGTGGAGCAGTACGGCGATGATGCCCATGTACGCCAGTTCGCGGTAGTGGCGCACGCGTGTGCCCCCGACTGCCGACATCATGTCGCCGCCGAAGAAGCGAAACTCAGCTTTAGGGTCTTCTTTGAGCAGAGCCTTCATAAGATGCGAGGCGTGCAGGTCGCCCGATGCCTCGCCAACTATTAAGTAGTATTTCATGTTCTTTATAAGTGGCGTTTAAGCCTAATTAAGCTTTTCTAAGCCTGACTAAGCTTTTCTAAGCCTGACTAAGCCTTTCTAAGCCTGACTAAGCCTTCCTAAGCCTTTTTAAGCCTTTCTAAGTTTTCTAAGCCTTTGCTAACTAAGCCCTCCCCGATGGGGAGGGTTGGGAGGGGCTCAAAACTCTTCCTTCCAACTTCGCAGCAAGTCGTAGTCTGTAACGTCGATGCGCGTCGGCGTGATTGAGACATATCCGTGCGTGAGCGCCCAGTTGTCGGTATCCTCCTGCTCCGGCTCGTCGTTGCGGTAGGCGCCCGTCATCCAGTAGTAGTCGTAGCCGTGTGGGTGGCGCATCTTCGCACACTCGTTGTACCACGTGCCCATAGCCATGCGGCACATCTTCACGCCCTTGAACTCCTTTAGCTTCGGGAAGTTCACGTTCAGGCACACGCCCTTGGGCAGACCCTCGGCGAGCACCTTCTGCACAATATGGCGCACGTATGGGCGCAGCGGTTCGAAGTCGGCATCCGACGCGAAGTCGCAGAGCGAGAAGCCGATAGACGGTATGTACTTCATACAGCCCTCGATGGTTACGCCCATCGTGCCGCTGTAGTGAACGTTCACCGAGGCGTTGTCGCCGTGGTTGATGCCGCCCAGAATCATGTCGGGCAGACGGTCGGTGCACAGCTCCTGCAGCGCCAGCTTAACGCAGTCGACCGGCGTGCCGTTGCACGACCACATCTGCATGCCCTCCTCGTCGCGGCGCAGCTTCAAGCGCAGCGGAACCGTGGCAGAGAACGCCGTAGCGAAGCCAGAACGAGCCGATTCGGGAGCACAGACTATGATGTCGGCAATGTCGCGCAGCATGTCGATAAGCGAGTTTATACCCTTGGCATGGTAGCCGTCGTCGTTCGAAATAAGTATTAATGGCTTTTTAGTATTCATAATTTTAGTTTTATTTCAACTGCAAATGTACGAAAAAAGGTTTAAACGAGCCTATTCTCATATAAAATATGTACCTTTGCCAAATAATTTTGACTTCAAATGGGAAAGATAATAGCATTGGCCAACCAAAAGGGTGGCGTAGGCAAGACGACAACAACGATAAACTTGGCAGCATCGCTCGCTACATTCGAGAAAACGGTGCTCGTGGTGGATGCAGACCCGCAGGCGAACGCATCGAGCGGACTGGGCGTAGACATCAAGGAGATTGACTGCTCGCTCTATGAGTGCATCATCGACCACGCCGACGTGCACGACGCAGTCTACACCACCGACATCAACGGACTCGACGTCATTCCCAGCCATATCGACCTCGTGGGAGCAGAGATAGAGATGCTCAACCTGAAGAACCGCGAGCGCGTAATAAAGAACATGCTCGACCAGATACGCGACGACTACGACTACATACTAATCGACTGCAGTCCGTCGCTCGGACTCATCACCGTGAACGCGCTCACCGCTGCCGACTCGGTGGTGATACCCGTGCAGTGCGAATACTTTGCGCTCGAAGGCATCACGAAACTCCTCAACACCATCAAGATAATAAAGAGCAAGCTAAATCCGGCATTGGAGATAGAAGGCTTCCTGCTCACCATGTACGATAGCCGCCTGCGACTCGCCAACCAGATATACGATGAGGTGAAGCGCCACTTCCAGGAACTTGTGTTCAAGACTGTCATACAACGCAACGTGAAGCTCAGCGAGAGCCCCAGCCACGGACTCCCCGTGATTCTTTACGACGCTGACTCGGCTGGGTCGAAAAACCACTTGGCACTCGCCAAGGAAATTATCAACAAGAACGAAAAAAGAGTAAACAAACAAGACGATGGCAGTACACAAGAAATATAACCGAAGCGTGCTCGGACGCGGACTCGACGAGATTGAAGGCGGACGCGGACTCGATGCGCTCATCGACACCGGAGGAGTGCGCACGCAGGGCACATCAACCATAAACGAAATACCGCTCAACCAGATAGAGGCTAACCCTAACCAGCCCCGACGCGACTTCGACCCCGATGCGCTGCAGGAACTGGCAAACAGCATCAGCGAGATTGGCATCATTCAGCCCATAACGCTCAGACAGATAAGCGACGAACGCTTCCAAATCATTGCGGGCGAACGCCGCTGGCGCGCCTCGCAAATGGCTGGTCTCACAGCTATTCCGGCATACATACGCACCATTGCCGACGAGAACATCATGGAGATGGCGCTCGTCGAGAACATTCAGCGCGAAGATCTCAACGCCATTGAGATTGCGCTCGCATACGAACACCTGCTCGACGCCGACGGCATGACGCAGGAGAAGGTGTCGGAGCGCGTAGGAAAGAGTCGCACAGCCATAGCCAACTATCTCCGTCTGCTGCGTCTGCCGGCACAAGTGCAGATAGCCCTGCAGAAAAAGGAAATCGACATGGGACACGCTCGTGCTCTGCTCGCTATCGACTCGCCCTCGCTGCAGATAAAACTCTTCAACGAAGTGCTCAAGAACGGCTACTCCGTGCGCAAGGTTGAGGAAATGGCGCAGATGCTGAAGAACGGCGAAGACGTGAACAGCGGAACAAAGAAGATTGTGGCAAAGGCGAAGCTCCCAGAGGAGTACAACGCCCTGCGCAGCCACCTTTCGGAGTTTCTGCAGACAAAGGTGCAGCTCACATGCTCGCCCAAAGGCAAGGGAAAGATAACAATACCTTTCGCAAACGAAGAAGAGCTGGAGCATATCATGGCTGTGTTCGACAAGATGAAGTAAGAACCTGCAACAGCTTGCAGACAAAACATAAACAAGAAACAATAGTGAAACAGGACATTACATATATATTAAAGACATTGGCGCTTGCTGCGATTCTGCTCTTGTCCGCTACAACGGCGAAGGCGCAGACCGCAGCTGATAGTATGGATGTTTCGTTCACATCTATAAAGGCAGACAGCGTAGCCGACAACGCACTCTCGCCCATAAAGGCAGACAGCGTTTACAAGGTGAAGCGCGACTGGAGCACATGGCGCCCCAATCCGAAGCGTGCCATGTGGCTCGCCATCGTTTTGCCCGGCGCCGGACAGATCTATAACCGCAAGTATTGGAAGTTGCCGATTGTGTATGGCGGATTCGTGGGTTGCATCTACGCCATGCGTTGGAACAATCAGATGTACACCGACTACTCGCAGGCTTATCTCGACTTGATGGATGACGACCCGAACACGCAGAGCTATAACCAGTTCCTGCATCTCGGAGCGAAAATCGACGAATCGAACATACAACGCTATCAGACGCTCTTCAAAAAGCGCAAAGACAAGTTTCGCCGCTGGCGCGACCTTAGCTTCTTCTGCCTGGTGGGTGTCTACGCACTCTCAATCGTTGACGCATACGTCGACGCGTCGCTCTCAGAGTTCGACATCTCGAAGGATTTGAGCCTTAAGCTGGAGCCGACCATCATCAACGACAACCGCCAACGGAACCCTTTCAAGGCTAACAGCTTGGGATTGAGTTGCAGCCTGAATTTCTAAAGACAAACAAAAGATTATGAAGAAATCATTGATAATTATAGCCGCAGCGTTTTTCGGCTTTGCAAGTCAGGCTCTCGCGCAGAGCGAGAATAATGACGACGAAATAATAGTAACCGACGCCCAGGGCAAGCAGGAAGTGATAGACCTGCCTGAGGCGCTTACTCACGATTATGACAGTCTGCTCAACAACTACAACAGCAAGACTTATCTCCACATGAGCTTCGACTGCAACATGCCTGATGTGAATCCGGTTTACAGCGCAGAAGTGTACAAGGAGCGTCTGAGCCGCATCCCGACCATTATCGAGTTGCCCTACAACGACGTCGTTCAGAAGTTCATCGATCGCTACAGCGGACGTCTGCGCCGCTCTGTGAGCGTAATGCTCGGCGCACAGAACTTCTATATGCCAATCTTCGAGGAGGCTCTTGAGTCGTATGGCTTGCCTCTCGAGTTGAAGTATCTGCCGGTCATCGAGTCGGCACTCAATCCTAACGCCGTTTCGCGCGTCGGCGCCACCGGTCTTTGGCAGTTCATGCTCACCACCGGCAAGAAGTACGGACTCGAAGTGAACTCGCTTGTTGACGAACGTCGCAACCCTGTTCGCGCTTCGTACGCAGCAGCCCACTATCTGCGCGATCTCTATAAGATCTTCGGCGATTGGAACCTCGTTATCGCAGCCTACAACTGCGGTCCGGAGACCATCAACCGCGCTATCCACCGCTCAAACGGCGAGAAAGACTACTGGCGCATCTATCCTTATCTGCCGAAAGAAACACGTGGCTACGTGCCGGCGTTCATCGCCGCCAACTATATAATGAACTACTATTGCGAGCACAATATCTGTCCGATGCGTGCAGACCTGCCCGTAAAGACCGACACCGTGGTCGTAAACCGCGACGTACACTTCGAGCAGGTGGCTCAGGTGCTCGGTATGGATGTTGATCAGATAAAGCAGCTCAACCCGCAGTATCGCCGCAGCGTGATAAACGGCAGCACAAAACCGTCTGCAATTCGCTTGCCGCTGGCTATGGTGGGCAACTTCATCGACAACGAAGACTCTATCTACGCCTACAAACCCGACGAACTGCTCACAAAGCGCCTGGAAGTGGCTGTAAACACAGACGCTCCGGTAGTGTCGCGCCACTCTTCAAGCAGAAGCGGCAGACACAGCAAGGCGTCGCGCAAAAAGTCGCGCCGCGGACGCAGCAAGAACGTAACGATTCGCCAGGGCGACACGCTCTCTGAGATAGCACGCCGCAACGGCACCACCGTTAGAAAACTGAAAAAGCTTAACAAGATTAGCGGAAGCAGCATACGTGCAGGCAAGAAGATTCGCATCAAGTAAGACTGGTGCGAATCTCTTCACCCTGCCGCATACACATATACCTTATTAATATATAGGAGACCTGAATCATGGACGACCAGAATCTGAAAGACAAGCAGCGAGAGTCTGCTGATGACCAAATGATAGAACAAGCCTTCAAGGAAGTACTCGATATATATGTGGCATCGCGTCACCGAAAGAAGGTTGATATTATAACCAAGGCGTTCAACTTCGCACGACAGGCACACAAAGGTGTGCGCCGATTGTCGGGCGAACCATACATCATGCACCCTATTGCGGTGGCACGCATCGCAGTGGAGGAGATGGGACTCGGGTCGACGAGCATCTGCGCCGCACTCCTGCACGATGTTGTCGAGGATACCGACTATACTGTTGAGGATATCACGAATATCTTCGGCGAGAAGATTGCGCAGATTGTGGACGGACTGACCAAGATTTCGGGTGGTATCTTCGGCGACAAGGCGTCGGCGCAGGCAGAAAACTTCAAGAAGTTGCTGCTCACGATGAGCGATGATATCCGTGTCATACTCATCAAGATTTGCGACCGCCTGCACAACATGCGCACTCTGCAGTCGCAACCGGCTAACAAGCAGTATAAGATTGCCGGTGAGACGCTCTACATCTACGCACCACTCGCAAACCGCTTGGGTTTGAACAAGATAAAAACAGAACTCGAAGACCTCTCGTTCCGCTACGAGCATCCAGAAGAGTACGACTATATCAAGGGAAAACTTGCCGACACGCAGGCGCAGCGCGACATGCTTTTCGAGAACTTCACTGCTCCTATACGTGAAGCTCTCGACAAGATGGGCATAAAGTACGAACTGAAGGCGCGCGTGAAGAGTCCTTATTCCATTTGGAACAAGATGCAGAACAAGCACGTCACGTTCGACGAAATCTACGACATTCTTGCTGTGCGCATCATCTATACGCCGAAGGAACGCTCGGAGGAAATCAACGAGTGCTTCAAGATATACGTCGCAATCAACCGCATATACAAGTCGCACCCCGACCGTCTGCGCGACTGGGTGAACCACCCGAAGGCAAACGGCTATCAGGCTTTGCACGTGACGCTGATGTCGAAGCAGGGCAAGTGGATAGAGGTGCAGATACGTTCCGACCATATGGACGAAGTGGCTGAGCAGGGCTTTGCCGCTCATTGGAAGTACAAGGAGAAGGGACTGGAGTCGAGCGTAGAGACCGTTGATGAAGATTCGGAACTCAACAACTGGCTGTCTACTATCAAGGAGATTCTCGACGACCCGCAGCCCGACGCAATGGACTTCCTCGATACCATCAAGCTCAACCTCTTTGCAAGCGAGATATTCGTGTTCACACCGAAGGGCGAAATCAAGACTATGCCGGCGCAATGTACGGCACTCGACTTCGCTTTCCAGATACACACGTTCCTCGGTTCGCACTGTATCGGCGCTAAGGTGAACCACAAACTGGTGCCGCTGAGCCACAAGTTGCAGAGCGGCGACCAGGTGGAGATACTCTCGTCGAAGTCGCAGCACGTGCAGGCTTCGTGGATAAACTTCGTTTTCACGGCGAAGGCGAAGCAGAAGATTATGGCGATACTGCGCCGCGACAACCGCGAACTGCAGAAGCGAGGCGAGCAGATACTCGACGACTGGCTGCGCAAGAACGAACTGGAGATGACTACGCAGGTGCTCAATAAACTCTGCGAACTGCACGAGGCAAAGAAGCACGAGGATCTGTTTCTTATGCTTGGCAAACGCTCCGTCCTGCTCGGTGACAAAGACCTTGACGAGCTGCGCGAGCGCAAGGCTGAGCAGGGCGGATGGCGCAAGTTTGTGCCATTCCTTAAGAAGGACAACAGCAAGGACGACAAAAAGTCGAATCTATTCATAGTGGGCGAGGGCTTTAATAAGAAGAAGCCGGTGATCATCAACGAGGAGAACATCTCGCAATACATCTTCCCGACCTGCTGCCACGCCATCCCCGGCGATGACATCATGGGATACATCGACAACAAGAACCGCATAGAGATTCACCGCCGCGACTGCGATGTGGCTTCGCGACTGAAGGCGAGCTTCGGCAATCGTATCCTCGACGCAAAGTGGGATATGCACAAGGTGATGTTCTTCGATGCGACGATAGAGTTGCGCGGCATCGACCGCAAGGGAATGCTGCACGACATCTCGGAGGTTATCTCCGACAAGCTCGACGTCAATATGCACCGCATTACCATCTCGAGCGAGGAGGGCATCTTCGACGGCACCATCGAGATTCGCGTTCACGACCGCAGCGAAGTGAGTGTCATCATGGACGAACTCAAAAAGATTGAGGACCTCAAGGAGGTGCTTCAGATACTATAACAAAAAAATCCGCAATGCTTGTTTTTCAGCATTGCGGATTTCTTATTTTTACTTATGCGGGCTTTGTACGTAACACAGTTCTGTTTACACTACCTTGCGCAATAGCGACTCCTTATTAATGTAGGCTTTGCGCAATTTCGTTAATTTCTTCTGCCGTAAGTCCCGTGTATCTTTGTATTTTCTCAGTAGAGTCGCCGTCGCTTAGCATGAGTTTTGCAAACTCAATGTTCTTTAGGTGTTCTGCCTCTGCTTTTCCTTTCTCTATTCCCTGCGCCATTCCCTGCGCCATTCCTTTCTCTATTCCCTGTGCCATTCCCTGTGCCATTCCTTCTTCTAATCCCTGCTTTCGTCCGTCTTCCAATCCGGTCTTTATAGCGTATTTGTAAGTGGCGTAGGCGTCGCGCATGATTCTGATGCTATCCTCGTATTTGTCCATGTCTTTTTTGCTGAGAGTTCTAAGGTCAGAAATCTCAGCCAACTTTTTAAACACAGCGTTTTTAGCCAGGAATGGCATTCTTTCAAATGTATTCATATTCTTTAAAACAAATATCCAGCGTTCAAAATCGGTTTCACACTCCGTCTCTGTTTTCTCGAAGAACGGCAGCATCAGATACACCATGCGTATCTTGTCGGACACCATCTTTCCGTTGTCTCTATCGGCGAGTATCATGTCCGTTCTGAACTTGCCAAATGGTAGCAACGGGTCGATGAAGTTCATGAAGCATATTGTGTATACGGGGCGTATATCATAGTCCCATTCTCCTTTTATGCCTTGGTTGACTATCACGCGTGAGGTGTAATACAAAGCCCGGTCAATGAAGTGTTCTTGTCCTCGGTTTTGCATTTCCACGATAATCTCTTTGCCTTCGTCCGTCGTGCAATAGATATCGAATATCACCTCTCTTGAATCTTTCGACAGTCCGATTTGCTCTTTGTTGCCGAACGCCAGCGATTTAATTACAAATTCGCCGGCAAACAGGTCGTTCAAGAAGCAAATCAGCAAGTCTTTAGAAATCTCACGACCAAAGATATGTTTAAATCCCCAATCTGAGAAAGGATTGATGAATTGTGCCATATTTCTATTGTTTTGATTTACTGCAAAAATACGATTTTGTTGTGAGAAATACAAGAATAGCGTGCTATTTATTTATTATTTATGTGTTTTTGTAAAATGTTATGTATATGTGGGTGGTTATTTGTGAACAGCACATACACTACTATGTGTAAAAAATAACTTGGGGCTTGCATGAAAGATGCAAGCCCCAAGTTATATTGTATAGATTCAATTTGAAGTTGTATTATATGCGATATTACTTCTCGCCGTTCACTTCGAGCGAGCAGGTGATGCCACGTCGCATCATGTCTTTCATTGTCGGCTTCAGACGAGTGAGGAAACCCTCCCACGAGCGGTTCTGCTGCTTTGTCCAGCCAGCTTCTGCGAGAGCGATAGCGCGCGGATAAGCCTGATAGTAGATGCGCTCTACGGTCAGTATGCACTCGCTCCATAGTGTGCCAGCCACGCCGAAGAGGTTGTACTCCTCAAACTGCTCGTTCATGCCCCACGCCGGGTCGAGCGAGTAGGCATCCTTCAGCGTTGTAGCGGGCATGCCCCAATTCACCTCCGGCATATCGCCCTTCGCCATCGGATAGTCGAAGTAGCAGTGCTCGCCGGGGCAGAGCATGATGCGAGCATTGTTGCGCACGGCAGCGTCGAGCGCCTCCTGCGTCTGTCCGCTGCGCCAAGCGAAGGTTACGCAGCCGGGCTGAATCTCCTTGAAGTCAGACTCGTACCAGAACATCGGCGTCTTGCCGTACTTGTCGCGCAGCAGTTCTATCATGCGGTCGAACAGATAGCCCTGCAGGCGCCAGTTCTCCGAGCGGTCGGTGGTCTTGATGCCGAGCTTCAGCTTCAGCGCCTGACACTTCGGGCAGTCGGTCCAGCAGTCGAGCGCCGGGTTGCCAGCCTCGTCGCCGCCGAGATGAATATACTTAGACGGGAAGATGTCGGTAATCTCCTTGAACACATTGCCGAGGAACTCGTATGTGAAGTCGTTGCCCGGGCAGAGCAGTTCGTTAGACACGCCGCAGGTTGTGCGCACCGGCACCTGGCGCTGGTGGCAAGTGAGTTCGGGGAACACGCTGATGGCAGCCACCTCGTGTCCCGGCATCTCTATCTCCGGCACGATGTCTACGTGATACTCAGCGCCCAGCTTCACCAGTTCGCGCATCTGCTCCTGCGTGTAGTAGCCCTTGTACGGCATCTGAATGTCGTCCTGACCCCAGCGCGACGAAGCCTGCTCCGTGAGCTGCGGATATTTCTTTATCTCGATGCGCCAAGCCTGGTCGTCAACCAAATGGAGGTGCATGGCGTTGAGCTTATAGCGCGCCATCTCGGGCACGAACGCCTTCAGATCCTCGAACGGTATGAACGTACGGGCAGGGTCGACCATCAGTTCGCGAACGTGTGTGCGCGGTTTGTCGCTGATGAACAGCGCCGGGATGGCGTCGGCACACTCCGTAGCGCCGTTGCCGCGCAGCAGCTGGTCGAGCGTCATGAGCGCGTAGAACACGCCGCGCGCTGTCTTGCCCTTTGCCGTTACGCCCTTGGCGTCTACAGCGAGCGTGTACGCCTCGTCGTCGCTGAGCGAGTTGTCGAGCGCGAGCGTAATCTGTGTGCCGCGCTGACGACTGTTCACGATATTGCCGATACGCTCTGTGAGCACGCGTCGAGCCTGTGCTGCCTCGTTTGAGAGTCCGTCGGCAGCTACGATGTTCCACGCGGTCTTTACCTTCAAGTCGGCACCCTTCTGCAGTCGCAGTTCTACGGGGAACGGCACGAGGCAGTCCTCCGGCTTGCTCACCTGATACGGCTCCTTGGTGTCGCTGAAGAAGAGGCTCCAGCCCGCAGCCTTGCGGTAGAGTTTTTCGCTGCCCTTCGGCACGACGAGCTTCACGTTCTGGCGGTTGATGCCGTAGAACGCCGTAGCGTCGGCCTTTGGCGGCACCTTTGAGTCGACGCGCACGGTCTTTAGACCCTCGAGTCGAGCGAAGGCGTACTCTGCAATCTGCGGAGCGCCCTTTATTGTTATCTCCTCCAGAGCCGTGCAGCCAGAGAATGCGGCAGCGCCGATGCTCTTTACGCCAGCCGGAATGGTTATCTTGCTCAGTTTGTCGCATGCGAAGAACGCCTGCGAACCGATTGACTTCGCCGCTGTTGGCAGCGTGATCTGCTCGAGCTGGTGGCGCGAGTGGAAAGCGTTGTTAGGGATTGCGGTGCTCTGCGCCTCGCTGAGGTCTACGGAGCGCATCTGGAAGCAGAGGTCGCGCAACTGACGATAGTCGCTGTTGCCCGTCGTTGACAGTTCGCCCGTGAGCTTGAGGCTTACAGCCATCGACTTCTGCTCGGGCTTCAGGTCGTCCATGCGTGCTACGGTCTGCGCCGAAACTACGGCTGAAAAGAGCGTAGCGGCAGACAATAGGATGAATTTTCTCATTGTTTTATTATAGATTTAGTTTATAAAAATCGGTTTAATTGGTGGGGTGTAAGGGGTGGAAGTAGGCGGATTGTCATCGTGTACCGAACGCCGTCCGATCGGATTCCGTTCGCCGTCAGATCAGATTCCGTCCGCCGCCCAATCAGATTCCGTTCGCCGTCCGATGAGTTTTGTTGGCGATGCATATTGTAGGAGGCTACGGCATTCCTGCAATTCGTGTTTCTGTAGTATCTGCATCTTGCGTTATGCATCACACCATCCCGTCGAGCTGCTTTTTCAGCTCCTTCAGCTCCTCGCGCACGCTTATCAGCGTAGCCAGAATGTCCGAGCTCTTGTCCACGCCCGTGCGGTTCTTGTTGAGCATCTTGCGCGCCGCCGAGAGCTTGAAGCCGCGCACCTTCACAAGGTTGTGTATAACGCGAATCTGCTCGATGTCCTTCTCCGTATACTGGCGCACGTTCTGTCCCACGGTTTTGGGTTTCAGATGCGGAAACTCCGTCTCCCAAAAACGCAGAGTGCTCTCACGTATGTCGAACATCGCCGCCACCTCCTTGATGGAGTAGTACAACTTCACGTTCTTATTGGTATTCAATGCCATATTATTTGCAATTTATTTGCAAAAGTAACCAAAACAAAGTACCTTTGCAAACGTTTTAGAAAGAAATTAAAAAACAAACGACAATATTGTATAATATGATGACAGCTAATGAAATCCGCGACTCGTTCAAGAAGTTCTTCGAGTCGAAAGGACACACCATCGTGCCGAGTGCGCCGATGGTAATCAAGGATGACCCAACATTGATGTTCACAAACGCTGGTATGAACCAGTGGAAGGACATCATCCTCGGCACACGCGAGCCCGAACCGCGCCGTCGTGCCGACACACAGAAGTGTCTTCGCGTGAGCGGCAAGCACAACGACCTCGAGGAAGTAGGTCACGACACATACCACCACACCATGTTCGAGATGCTCGGCAACTGGTCGTTCGGCGACTACTTCAAGGAAGGCGCCATCGACTACGCTTGGGAGTACCTCGTAGACGTTTTGAAACTCAACCCCGCCGACCTATACGTAACAGTTTTCGAGGGTTCGGAGGAAGAAGGACTCGCCCGTGACGACGAGGCTGCATCATATTGGGCGAAGCACGTGCCCGCCGACCACATCATCAACGGCAACAAGCACGACAACTTCTGGGAGATGGGCGATACGGGTCCTTGCGGTCCGTGCTCGGAGATCCACCTCGACTCGCGCACACCGGAGGAGAAGGCAAAGGTGCCAGGACGCGAACTCGTGAATAAGGACGACCCGCAGGTTATCGAGATCTGGAACATCGTGTTCATGCAGTACGAGCGCAAGGCTAACGGCTCGCTCGTTCCGCTGCCGATGCACGTTATCGATACTGGTATGGGCTTCGAGCGCCTCGTGCGCGCTATGCAGGGCAAGCACTCCAACTACGACACCGACATCTTCCAGCCTATCATCAAGGAAGAGGAGGCCATCACCGGCATGAAGTACGGCGAGAAGGAGGAGACCGACGTGGCTATGCGCGTATGCGCCGACCACCTGCGCGCCGTAGCGTTCTCTATCGCCGACGGACAGCTGCCTTCTAACGCTAAGGCTGGCTACGTAATCCGCCGCATCCTGCGCCGTGCCGTGCGCTACGCATACACCTTCCTCGGACAGAAGGATGGCTTCCTCTACAAGCTCATCCCCGTTCTGACACGCGAGATGGGCGAGGCGTTCCCCGAACTCAAGGCTCAGCACGACCTCATCATCCACGTTATCAAGGAGGAGGAAGACTCGTTCCTGCGCACTCTCGAGAAGGGCATCAACATGCTCAACTCGGCTATGGACGAGCTGAAGAAGCAGGGCAAGACAGAGCTCGACGGCGTGCAGGCATTCCGTCTGTTCGACACATACGGCTTCCCGCTCGACCTCACAGAGCTTATCTGCCGCGAGAACGGATTCACCGTTGCCGCAGACGAGTTCGACGCAGAGATGCAGAAGCAGAAGGAACGCGCACGCAACGCTGCCGCAGTTGAGAATTCCGACTGGGTTATCCTGCGCGAAGGCGAACAGCAGTTCGTCGGCTACGACTTCACCGAATACGAGTGCCACATCCTGCGCTATCGCAAGGTGACACAGAAGAAGAACACATACTTCGAGCTCGTGCTCGACAATACGCCGTTCTATGGCGAGATGGGCGGTCAGGTAGGCGATACCGGCGTGCTCGTTAGCGAGGACGAGACCGTTACAATCACCGACACAAAGCGCGAGAACGGACAGTCGGTACACATCGTGAAGGCGCTGCCGAAGAACCCGGAGGCCGACTTCATGGCTTGCGTAGACGTAGACGCTCGCGAGGGCTCGGCTGCCAACCACACCGCTACCCACTTGCTCGACTACGCTCTGAAGCAGGTGCTCGGCGACCACGTAGAGCAGAAGGGCTCGTTCGTATCGCCCACAACGCTGCGCTTCGACTTCTCTCACTTCACCAAGGTGACTGACGAGGAGCTGCGCAAGGTTGAGCGTCTCGTCAACGACCTCATCCGTCAGGACCTGCCGCTCGATGAGCACCGCGACACTCCGTTCGAGGAGGCAAAGAAGCTCGGCGCTATCGCCCTCTTCGGCGAGAAGTACGGCGACAAGGTGCGCGTAGTGCGCTTCGGTCCGAGCTGCGAGTTCTGCGGCGGCATCCACGCACAGTCGACAGGCCGCATTGGTATGTTCAAGATCATCTCTGAGAGCAGCGTAGCTGCCGGCATCCGCCGTATCGAGGCAAAGACCGGCAAGGAGTGCGAGGAGCTGATGTACAACATCGAGGATGTGCTGAAGGCTATCCGCGGTCTGTTCAACAACGCAAAGGACCTGCAGGGCGTCATCGGCAAGTACATCGAGGAGCACGACGCTATGAAGAAGAGCATCGAGCAGTTCCAGGCTGCTGCCGTAGAGCGCACAAAGAACGACCTCATCGCTAAGGCACGCGAGGTGAACGGCGTGAAGGTCATCACAGCTGTCCTCCCGCTGGAGCCGGCTGCTGCCAAGGACCTCATGTTCAAGCTGCGTCAGGCTGTTCCGTCTAACCTGCTCGCTGTTGTAGGCTCGGTAGCTCACGAGAAACCGATGCTCAACGTATGCATGAGCGACGACCTCGTGAAGGACCATTCGCTTAACGCTGGTCAGATGGTTCGCGAGGCAGCCAAGCTCATCCAGGGCGGTGGCGGCGGTCAGCCTCACTTCGCTCAGGCTGGTGGCAAGAACGTCGACGGACTCTCTGCTGCCGTAGATAAGGTGGTGGAGCTTGCACAGCTCTAAACGGCTTTTAGTACAAACACTATAGGAGGAGGGTGTGTCAAAACTCTCTTATTCTAAAAAAATCACAAAGCCCTGAC
>ERZ791902.35-NODE-35-length-130798-cov-16.841001_pt1 | contig 130798 bp, 122 predicted proteins | sample MGYA00510149_ERZ791902 | MGnify/ENA primary metagenome ERZ791902 (study PRJEB30046, sample SAMN00792060) | human gut metagenome | study: EMG produced TPA metagenomics assembly of the A metagenome-wide association study of gut microbiota in type 2...
AGAGCAGAAAGTACTTGAAGGAATCGGAAAGATAGAATAAAATAATAACAAAAAAGGATTATTTATTTATGCTCAGACAAATGTGGAAAAAGAGAGTTTGTTTTGTTCTGGCTGTGATTCTGGCAGCGCTTGCTGTGACACCGGTTGAAATGGATTATGCGGATGCGGCAATGGTGCATTCCGTTACAGCACTGATGACAGGAAATCTGGTAAATAAGTCCAATGCCGATAAACTGACTTACAGACAGATGGAGACAAGCGCCTATGAGAGAAAACTGATTTCAAAAAGTGTGTATAATTACACGATGCAGCAGGTCCCGGCATTGTATGAGGGCAGGAACGTCATTAATGTGTCTGGTATGACTGGAAAGGCAAATACCAGTTATGTGGATGATGATGGCATTGGGGAAAATGTTTCATTTGTAAAATTTCAATGTAGAAAGAGCGGTAAATACCAGTTTACGGAAAGTGATTTTAAGGGAAAATCCAAGAATGAAGTGATCTATAATGATAACAATTATCTCATGTTTCTGCCAAAAGAGTTAAAAAGCGGGTATGAGATTTATGACCCATGGAACAGTACCTACTATCAGTTTCTTTCCAGAACTTTTGCAAGTGGTTATGGCAAAGTATGGTATGATGTCAACGCATCGAAAAAACTTACGAGAAGTGCGAATCGTGCAATAAAAAATTCGGCAGGGTATACAAGCGCTATCCAGAGGGAACTGCAGAAGAAAAAAGACAGTATTTCCAGATACAGTATGGAATCTGAAAAAAATACGTATCGCTTAAAGAAAGGAAATACATATCTGCTTGTGATTTTTACTCCGGATTCCTTCCGTTTCCGGAAAAAAATTACAAAAGAAAATAATTATTATAAGGAACAGTATCTTTCCGATATTCCGTGGTCGTTCGATCTGAAAATTACTTATATGGATGAAAAAGCAGATTAGCAAAATTACCCTATTGTATTAGAAATCAGAACGTGGTACAATGCATAAGAATAGAAAAAAGCATTGACGGAACAAGTAGTGAAATTGAAACATACAGAGAGAACGGCAGATGGTGTGAGCCGTTTATGGAAAGATTTCATGAAGACCACTCCTGAGCTGTGCGCGAAAGAAGCGTCACCGTGTAGCTGCGTTATAAGCCAAAGAGTAAAAGAATTAAGGTGGAACCGTGTATAAAGCACCCTTAGATATGTCATGCATATCCGGGGTGCTTTTTTATTTCCATACCAAAAGAAGGAGAGTTAACGTAAAATGGTAAACTTTAAGGAAAATGAAGAATTAAAAACACTGAATCATTCCTGTGCACATCTGATGGCACAGGCAATCAAGCATCTGTACCCACAGGCAAAATTCTGGGTTGGACCGGTTGTTGCAGAGGGATTTTACTATGATGTAGATCTTGGGGAAGATGTAATCCGTGATGAGGATATCGAAAAGATCGAAAAAGAGATGAAAAAGATTGCAAAATCCGGAAAGAAAATCATGCGACGTGAAGTTTCTAAGGCAGAGGCTATGGAAATGTTCAAGAATGATGAGTATAAACTGGATCTGATCTCCGATCTTGAAGATGGAAATATTACCGTATATGATCAGGGCGATTTTACGGATCTGTGCCGTGGACCGCACGTAGACAATGTAAAACTTTGCAGAAACTTCAAGCTGATCCGTCACTCTGGTGCATACTGGAAAGGTGACAGCAAAAACAAAGTGCTGCAGAGAATTTATGGTGTATGTTTCCCGACCGCAGAGGAGCTGGAGGCACACCTTAAGCTTTTAGAGGAAGCAAAGGAAAGAGATCACAGAAAAATCGGAAAGGACATGAACCTGTTTATGGTTGATGATCTGGTTGGCCGTGGACTTCCGATGTTCCTTCCGAAGGGATATGTGATCTGGCAGGAGCTGGAGAACTATATCAAGAACAAGGAAAGAAAGCTGGGCTATCTGCATGTTATGACTCCTTGTGTCGGTACCGTAAATCTGTACAAGACATCCGGTCACTGGGATCACTACAAAGAAAACATGTTCCCACCAATGGAGATGGAGGGAGAGTCTTTCGTTCTTCGTCCGATGAACTGCCCGCATCATATGATGATCTATGCAAACAGAAGACATTCCTATAAGGATCTGCCGATCCGTATCGGTGAGATCGCACATGATTTCCGTTACGAATCCAGCGGAACGTTAAAGGGTATCGAGCGAGGCAGACATTTCTGTCAGAACGATGCGCATCTGTTTGTAACACCAGAGCAGATTGAGGATGAGTTTACCAAGGTTGTAGACTTGATTTTCAGTACCTACAAGGATTTCGGAATTACCAATTACCGTTGTGTACTGTCTCTGCGTGATCCGGCAAACAAAGAAAAGTATCATGATGATGATGCTATGTGGAACAAGGCAGAGGATGCACTCCGCACGGTATTGAATGATCTGAAAATTGATTATACAGAGGAAATTGGAGAGGCTGCTTTCTATGGACCAAAGCTGGATGTAAACGTACAGCCTGCAGTCGGCAATGAGATCACACTTTCTACCTGCCAGCTTGATTTCTGCCTCCCGGCAAAATTCAATCTGTCTTATGTAGACCGCGATGGCGAGAAGAAGACACCGGTTGTTCTGCACCGTGCAATTCTTGGTTCCCTCGATCGTTTCATGGCATATATTCTTGAGGAGACCAAGGGAAATCTGCCGACATGGCTGGCTCCGGTTCAGGTTCGTGTGATGCCGGTTAAGACAGACAACGAGGAACTGACTGCTTATGCAAAGGAAATCTGCGATGCCTTAGAGGCAAAGGATGTCCGTGTAGAACTCGATGACAGATCCGAGAAGCTTGGCTATCGTATGCGTGAAGGACAGGTGCAGAAGGTGCCGTATCTTCTGGTTGTCGGCTTCAATGAGAAAGAAGACAGAACCGTATCCTTCCGTCTGCATGGAGAAAAAGATACCACAGTTCTTCCACTGGATGAGTTTGTGGAGAAGCTTGAGAATGAGATCAAAAATAAGCTGAGAACTCATATCGGGGCTGAAAAATAAATAAAAGCCGATTTGAAACAGTAAAAAATGCGCGCAGCAAAAAGTGGTGCCCCCCCTTTTGCTGCGCGCTTTTTTGCAGGAAAATATATTTTTACTTTCATGTTAGAAAGTCGTTGTATTCTGTTCAGAAACTTCCAACTTCCGGATCAACTGGAATTCATGTATAACCATTGCCAGTCCAACTGCAAAAGATAACACATCCGCAACCGGACTCGCATAAAGAATTCCCTTAATTCCCCAGAAACGCGGGAAAAGCAAAAGCAGAGGAAGCAGGAATAAAATCTGTCTTGTCAGAGAAAGAAACGTTCCCTTATATGCTTTTCCGATCGAACTGAAAAACGTCGAGGAAATCGGCTGCATAAAATTAAGCCATGTAAACAGCAGGAAAATCCGGAAATAGTTTACACCGAAATCAAAATATTCTTTGCTTCCGCTGCCAAACAGACCGAGGATCTGTCGCGGAAAAATCTGAAACAGCAGAAAGGATACAATGGATACAATGGCACCGACCGTAATCGCCAGACGATACGATTCCTTTACCCGGTTGTACTGTTTCGCACCGTAGTTAAAACTCTGGATCGGCTGGCTGCCCTGTGACAGGCCGATAATCACGGAAAAGTAAAGCTGGTTGACTTTCATGACAATTCCGGAACAGGCAATCGGGATGGACTCTCCGTAAACGGACTGTGCACCGTAATGCTTTAGCAGGTTGTTCATCGTAATCTGCACGATCATCATGGCAACCTGGTTGATGGCAGAAGCCATGCCAAGTGAGCAGATCTGTGCCAGATGGGAAGCATTCGGCCGGAAATGCTCGGAGTGCAGGGTTACTGTGCGGTAGTGTGACAGATAGCAGACCGCAATAATCGCAGAGATGACCTGACCGATCACGGTTGCCGCTGCAGCACCGTACATGCCCCAGTGGAATCCCAGAACAAACACGGCATCCAATACAATGTTGATGACGGCACCGGAAATATTTACAAACATCGCCATCTTCGGGCTGCCGTCTGCACGGATTAAGTGTCCACTTCCGATCGTAAGAATTAAAAAAGGAAAACCGATCGCCGTCACACGGACGTATTGTCGGGCAAGCGGGAGAACATCTGCAGGGGAACCAAATCCGACCAGCAGAGGATTCAAAAATAATTCGGTTATGGCAAAAAGAAGGATGCCAACGGTAAGAAGCATTGTGATGGCGTTTCCGACAAAATAGGGAGCTCTTTCTTTTTTGCCGGCACCCATGTGAAGGTTGAAGCTTGCCGCACCGCCGATTCCAAACAGAAGTCCAAGTCCTGTGCACATCATGGCAAGTGGGAATGCAATGTTGGTAGCGGCATTGCCGAGTGTGCCGACCGCATTTCCGATAAAAAGCTGGTCTGCAATGTTGTATACCGCACTGACAAGCATGGCGATAATGCTCGGTACGGAAAAGCGCAGAATCAGCGAAGAAATTTTGTCCACGGCAAGTGGATTTTGTTGTTCTGAAGTCATATGTTTCGCCCTTTCTTATGTTAATATCTGTATTTGCTTTTATATGGCAGACTTATATTATTATAGCTTTTTTCCTGTTTTTTTTCAATGAAGCCGGGCAGCAGAAAAATAAAATGGAAATTTTTGTAATTTTGAAACTTTTATGCGTGATGAATGGTCTAATAGATAGAAACAAAAAACAAGGAGGAACATAAAATGAGTAAACTTAGTAGTGTATTAAAAAAGACAGGTATTGCAGTAGCTGCTGCGGCAATGCTGGTGACAATGGGAGCAGGAACGGTGGTTACACAGGCAAAAACAAGTCTGCCGGTTTATAAAGTATCGCTGGCAAAGAAGTATACCGATCACCAGAAAGACAAACGGATGGAAGCCAGCGTAAAGATTCCGAAAGTGAAAATTACAGGTACAGACGGAAAAGTCATGAAAAGCGAAAGTGAAAAACTGAATGCTGCAATATCCAGTTATCAGAATAAATTTATCAAAGATTATAAAAAAGATGTGGCAGACGTAAAGAAGGGGGAGAAGGGAAACGAGAGCCTTACTTCCGGATATAAGGTTGTAACCGACAACGACAAGATGTTTTGCCTGCGGATTGATACGGTAATTGCTATGGGCGGCTCCCAGAGTTATGCAAAGATTTTCAGTGTGGATAAAAAATCCGGAAAACAAATCACTCTGAAAAATCTGTTCAAAAAAGGAAGCGGCTATATTGACCGGATTTCCGACAATATCAAAGAACAGATGCGGGCACAGATGAAAGAGAATGCAGATGTTACCTATTTTGTGGACGATGAAAACAATAAGTTCAATTTCAAGTCCATCAGCAATAAGACAAATTTCTATGTCAATGAGAAGGGAAAACTTACCCTTGTATTTGACAAGTATGAAGTAGCACCGGGATATATGGGAATGGTCGAATTTTCCATTCCGACAGGTGAGATTGTAGATATGGTTACAAACGGATATCTGAAATAAAAGGCAAATAGAAAAAATGGCTCCGTGGGCAAATCCCACAGAGTCATTTTTTCTATTTGGTGCAAATGAAGAGGATGCAATTTCTGATTTTTATGGTATACTGTCTGCAGAAAATAAAATGACGTGAGAGTATACCTATGAAAAACAGGACAGGCCATAGGCTTAAATATGTTGGAATATGCAGGTGTAGGGGATTGAAGCATGCAGTTCGTGTTGACTAATTTGTATAACAGCTGATAAAATGATTGGGAAAATTACGGTATCTGATTCATTCATCTGCAGAGCATTTGGTGAAAAAGATACGACGGTAATTGTGTTGAACAATTTTAATATAAATGAATAAAAACTCTGACGGCAAGGATGATCCGAGCAGGAATAGTTAAGAAATAAGGATTTACAGAACCATCTTTCTGACAGATTGCCCGAAAGATGGTTTTTTGCGTTGAAAATAACAGGAGGATAGCATGTTAAAGGTAGCAGTATACGGAAAGGGCGGTATTGGAAAATCCACAGTGACTTCCAATCTTGCAGCAGCTTTTGCAAATATGGGAAAACGTGTCATTCAGATCGGATGCGATCCGAAAGCGGATTCCACCATTAATTTACTTGGTGGTGAGCCACTTCGTCCGGTAATGAATTATATGAGGGAAGAGGACGAGGAGCCGGATGAGCTGGCGCAGATTTCAAAGGAAGGCTATGGAGGAATCCTCTGCATTGAGACGGGCGGACCGACACCGGGACTTGGCTGTGCGGGGCGTGGAATTATTGCGACTTTTCAGCTTCTTGAAGATATGGAACTATTCGAACATTATAAACCCGATGTGGTTTTGTATGATGTATTAGGTGATGTTGTGTGCGGTGGATTTGCAGCACCGATTCGTGAGGGATATGCGGATAAGGTTCTGATCGTTACATCCGGTGAAAAAATGGCACTGTATGCTGCCAACAATATTTCCAGTGCAGTCAGAAATTTTGAGGATCGCAGTTATGCCCGGGTATTTGGCATCGTGTTAAATCACAGAAATGTGGAAAATGAGAAAGAAAAAGTACAGGCATTTTCAGAAAAGATCGGGGTGCCGATTGTGGGAGAAGTGCCGCGAAGTAATGAAATTATTCACTGGGAAGAGCAGGGAAAGACTGTGATCGAAGGAGATCCGGCATCTGAAATCAGCAGATGTTTCTTTGATCTTGCCACATTGTTATGGAAAGAAGAGGAAAACGCATGAGACAGGAAGCATATTTTTGTACGGTAAAAGAGCTGGATGAGCTTGGAAAAAATAACATTCCCAGACAGCTTATTTCCCATACACATCTGATCTACAGTTCCCCTGCAACGCTGGCATTCAATTCTCCGGGAGCAGAAGGATTTGGTGTCAAACGTGCAGGTCTGGCGGTTCCGGATTCTGTTATGTTGATCGTGTCTCCGGGATGCTGTGGCCGCAATACCTCGGTGCTTAGTTCGATGCGGGCCTATCAGGACCGTTTTTATTATCTGTTGATGGATGAGACGGATATTGTGACCGGAAGGCACCTGAAAAAGATCCCTAAGGCAGTAGCGGAAATATGCGAAGGACTTAAGAAAAAGCCGTCTGTTGTGATGATATGTATTACCTGTGTGGATGCGCTGCTTGGCACGGATATGGAGCGTGTCTGTCACAAGGCAGAGGAATATGCAGGGGTTCCGGTAAGGCCATGTTATATGTATGCACTGACCAGAGAGGGCAGAAAACCACCGATGGTGCATGTGCGGCAGTCCGTTTATTCGTTGCTGGAACCGAAAAAGAAAAAAGGAAACGTGGTGAATTTACTGGGATATTTTTCACCGCTTACGGATGACTGTGAGCTGTATGATCTGCTTCATGGGGCAGGAGTAAAAACAATCCATGAGATTTCCAGGTGCAAGGATTATGCACAGTATCAGACCATGTCGGAAGCAAATTTTAATCTGGTACTGCATCCGGAAGCGCGCTTTGCGGCAGAGGATTTTCATGACCGGCTGAAAATTCCATATATCGAGCTGCGCAGATTATATCAGATCGATAAAATTGCCAGTCAGTATCGTGCTCTTGCCGCTGCACTGGGTGTGGAATTTGAGGATGAAATACCGCGTAAGGCAGCAGAGGAGGCGGTAGAAAAATTCCGGGAAATACATCCGGATGCAGTATTTGCCGTCGGAGAATGGATGAACGGAGATCCGTTCGAACTGGCACTTGCATTGGTACACTATGGATTTCGTGTGTCGGAGATTTATGGAACATTATCCGGTGAAAACTTTGTCTATGTAAAACAACTGGCAAAAATCAGTCCGGATACGAAAGTTTTTTCCAATCTGGAACCGACCATGCTGTATTATGACAAAAGTCAGTCCGGCGTCAATATGACCATAGGAAAAGATGCCGGCTATTATCATAAAGAATGTTCCAATGTGCTCTGGAATGAAGAACGGCAGCCATACGGTTATGCCGGTGTGCGCAGACTGTTTGAGGCATTGGCGGAGGTATAACACAATGAGAGGACAGAGAAAATATCTGACACCATTTGCACCGGATCAGTCAGGTGCGGTGTCTGTATTATATGAATTTGGCGGTATTATCGTCATTTGCGATGCCGGTGGTTGTACCGGAAATATCTGTGGATTTGATGAGCCGCGGTGGTTTGAGAGCAAAAGCGCACTGTTTAGTGCAGGGCTTCGCGATATGGATGCAATTCTCGGCCGTGATGACAGGCTGGTGGCAAAGCTTGCAGATGCCGTGACAAAACTGGATGCAAAGTTTGCAGCGATTATCGGGACGCCGGTTCCGGCCGTTATCGGAACGGATTACCATGCCTTAAAGCGTATGACGGAGAAAAAAGTGGATCTGCCGATTCTGACTGTGGATACGGATGGAATGGAATTGTATGACAAGGGGGAAGAAAAAGCCTGGAAGGAACTGTTTTTGGTATTTGCAGGTGAAAAAGAAGACGTGATTTTGGGCAGAATCGGGATACTTGGCATGACACCACAGGATATCAGTGATCTGCGTGCAGCAGACCGTATCCGGGAGCGTTTTGCGGCAGAAGGAAAAACTGCTGTCTGCTTTGGAATGGGAAATGGACTTGATGATGTAAAATCGGTTTCCAATGTGGAAAAAAATATCGTGGTATCGCCGGCCGCTTTAGAGGCAGCGAAATATCTGGAACGAACATATGGAACACCGTACGAGACAGGCTATCCGCTGGTGGATGAACTGGTTTACGATATGGATTATCATGGGAAAAAGGTACTTATTGTACAGCAGCAGGTGATCGGATCTGCAATCCGGGAAGAGATACAAAAAAAAGCAAAGGATGCACAGGTGACAGTTGCAAGCTGGTTTATGATAAAGCCAGAGCTTTGCAGTGACACAGATCTGCATCTGCGGGATGAAGAAGATTATATAAGGCTGGTGGAAAACATGGAATATGATGTGATTTACGCGGATCCATGTATGAAGCGTATGACACCGGAATTTGCCGGAATCTTTGTGGATACGATACATTTTGCGGTGTCGGGGCATCTTGCAGAGATGAGATAACAGTTGCCGGTTGTCTTGTAAGATGTGACCCGCAATAAGGGAGTGTACGATTGGAGAAAAGTGTGTATAAGAATGAGATGACCTGGCGCATCCGGGTATACGGTATCGTTCAGGGTGTTGGTTTCCGGCCAACGGTAAGCCGCCATGCGACAAACCATGGAATTTACGGAACTGTTTGCAATAAAGGACCCTATGTGGAAATTTATGCACAGGGGACAAAAGAACAGATCGATGGATTTTTAAACAGTCTGAAAGAACATCCACCGAAGCGTGCGGCTGTTTTGAAGATAAATACAGAGGATATCACCGCAGATACAACAGAACAGTTTGAACAGTTTGACATTATCGAAAGTGAAAAAACAAAAGGGGAAATCTTTATTTCCCCGGATATTGCAATCTGCGATGAGTGCAAGGCAGAAATGTTTGACCCGAAAGACAGACGGTATCTGCATCCGTTTATCAACTGCACCTGCTGTGGACCAAGGCTTACGATTCTGGATGCTCTGCCGTATGACAGGGAACGCACAAGTATGAAAGAGTTTCCGATGTGCCCGGACTGTGCAAAAGAATACACGGATGAGAAAACCAGGCGGTATGACGCACAGCCGGTGTGCTGCAACCAATGTGGACCACAGGTGTACCTGATCGGCAGACCCGAGCGGGGACGTGCCGCAATTACATATACACGCCGGCTTATTCGTGAAGGCAAAATTGTAGCAATCAAGGGAATCGGAGGGTTTCATCTGTGCTGTGATGCTACAAATGAAGAAGTGGTCTGCCGTCTTAGAACATTAAAAAACCGCCCGGCCAAGCCCTTTGCAGTTATGGCAAAAGATGAATCGGTTGTAAAACGGGAATGTGTGGTGACGCCGGAGCAGGAGGCGATTCTTACCGGACATCAGAAACCGATTCTGTTACTGGACAGACGAAGCGATGGCGGGCTGGCATCTTCGGTGGCACCGAACAATCCAAAAGTTGGTGTGATGCTTCCATATGCACCGGTGCAGTTATTGATTTTTCAGTATGATGATGGTATCGAGATGCCGGATCTTCTGGTGATGACTAGTGGAAATACTTCCGGTGCACCGATCTGTCGTGAGGATGAGGAAGCTGTTGCCGAATTATCCCACTTGTGTGATGCGATGCTGTCACATAACCGCCAAATCAGGATACGGGCAGATGATACGGTGATGGATTTTTACAGAAATGAACCGTACATGATCCGGCGTTCCAGAGGCTATGCACCGCTGCCGTTTATGACAAAAGCAGACTGGAAAGGACAGGTGCTCGCGGTTGGCGGGGAATTGAAAAATACCTTTTGCATAGGTGTGGACAACAGGTTTTATCCGTCACCATATGTGGGAGATCTGGAGGACTTAAGAACGGTAAAGGCATTGCAGGAGACAATACACCGGTTTCAGACATTGCTGGAAGTAAAGCCACAGGCTGTGGTCTGTGATCTGCACCCAAAATACAATTCTACGGTTGTAGCGGAAGAACTTGGATATCCGGTGATAAGAGTGCAGCATCATTATGCACACATATTATCGTGTATGACAGAAAATGACTGTCATGATCCGGTCATCGGAGTCGCTTTTGACGGAACCGGATATGGAACGGATGGCACGATCTGGGGCGGAGAGATCCTGCTGGCGGATTATGGGAATTTTACAAGATTCGGAAGTATTACCCCGTTTTTACAGATGGGGGGCGATGCTTCTGCAAAAGAGGGCTGGCGTATTGCGGTCTCTATGATTTACGGATATACGAAAGATCGCAAAAGGGCATGGGAGATCATGGAAACACTGGGTCTTTGCAGCGAACAGGAAAGCAGGGTACAGTTCACCATGGCAGACCGGAAGATCAATGCGGTGGCTTCAACCAGTGCAGGACGGCTTTTTGATGCCGTCAGTGCGATACTCGGGATCAGGCGCAGGTCAGGATTTGAAGGGGAAGCATCGACGGCATTGCAGTTTGCAGCAGAGGCATACGAGCAGCAGAACCTCTCAAATATCTCACAGGAGCAAAAGGAAAATAAGGATATACTGCTGCATGAAACAAAAGAGCGTTTCGTTTTAAATACACAGATGTTGGTGCAGCAGATTACAGAAGCAAAAATGCGGGGCGAAGACACCGGGATGCTGGCATATCGGTTTCATCAGGTACTGGCAGAAATGATTACAGCTGCCTGTATCAAAGCAAAAGAAAGCAGTGGCAGGGATAAAGTTGCCTTAAGCGGTGGCGTATTCCAAAACCGGTTACTGCTGCGTCTGACAGAAGAACGACTGTTACAGGAAGGATTCGAAGTGTTGCGGCACCGTATGATTCCGCCGAATGACGGAGGAATTGCAATCGGACAGGCAGCATATGGGATGTATCAATTACAGAAATAGGAGGATAAAAAGATGTGTGTAGGTTTATCAGCTAAGGTAGTAAAAATCAGTAATGGCACGGCGGTCATTGATGCAGGCGGTGCCAAAAGAGAGGTTTCTTCCCAGCTTCTGGAAGATCTGGAGCCGGGAGATTATGTTATGGTGCATGCAGGTGTAGCAATTGCAAAAATCACCGATGAGGACGACAGTGAAACCGAGCAGCTCATGGAGGAATTTTTATAATGAAAACAGCCAGAGAGATCATTGAAAATTATGATGGCCCGGATGTGCGGATCATGGAAGTGTGCGGTACGCACACACATGAGATTTTCCGGCTGGGAATCCGTAAACTGCTGCCAAAACAGGTAGAATTGATTTCCGGACCGGGATGTCCGGTATGTGTAACACCGGTTAGTTTTATAGATGAAGCTATTTATCTGGCATTGGAAAAAGGAGTTACAATCTGTACATTTGGTGATCTGGTGCGAGTGCCGGGAACCAATATGAGCCTTGCGGGAGCCAGAGAACAGGGAGCGAAAATCCATGTTGTGTATTCTCCGGCAGATGCCGAAAAATATGCCGGAGAACATCCGGATGAGCAGGTGACATTTCTGTCGGTCGGATTTGAGACAACGACACCGGCAGGATGTCTTTCCGTAAAGGCGGCAAGAGAAGATGGACTGGATAATTACTCTATATTGGTGGCAAACAAAACCATGCCTCAGGCGTATGAGGCATTAAAGGACAGTGCAGATGTATTTTTATATCCGGGACATGTCAATGCCATTACGGGAACACGTCTTTGCGAAGCTCTGACCGAAGAAGGGGTCAGCGGTGTTGTGGCAGGATTTACGGCAAAAGAACTGATGACAGCACTGGCGGTTGCGCTGGTAAAATTCCAGGAAGGAAAGCCATTTTTTGTAAACTGCTATCCGCGAGTGGTGACACAGGATGGAAGCAGGGAGGCACAGCTGCTTGTAGATGAGATGATGGAAGCCTGTGACTGCGAATGGAGAGGGCTGGGTGTTATTCCGAAATCCGGCATGAAATTAAGACAGGAGTGGCAGGAGTTCGATGCACGTCTCAAATATCAGATGCCGAAAATTGAAGGAAAACCAAATCCGGCCTGCCGCTGCGGCGATGTACTTCAGGGGAAATGCAAACCATCCGATTGTAAAGTATTCGGAAAAGGCTGTACACCGCAGCATCCGATCGGCGCCTGCATGGTGTCCGGTGAGGGAGCCTGCTCTGCATATTATCAGTATTCATAAGAAAGAAGGAAAAAACATCATGGAAAATAAAACAGTAACGATGGCACATGGTGCCGGTGGAAAGCAGACATCCGAATTGATTGATCAGGTGTTTAAGGCACATTTTGTAAACAATGATCTGACGGCAGATGATGCAGCGGTATTAGTTCCGCCGGCAGGAAGAATGGCAGTATCTACAGATGGGTTTATTGTATCTCCGGCATTTTTTCCGGGGGGAAATATCGGCAAACTGTCTATCTGCGGAACGGTAAATGATCTTGCCTGTATGGGTGCAAAACCGCTTTATCTTACCTGCGCTTTTGTAATTGAAGAGGGATTTCCAATGGAAAAACTCGAAGAAATCGCAGCTGCCATGGAAAAAACAGCAAAAGAGGCCGGAGTACATATTGTATCGGGAGATACAAAGGTTGCCGGAAAAGGACAGGTGGATGGAATTTTTATCACCACGACCGGAATGGGGGAGATCGAAGAAGGAGTGACCGTCGGCGGAGAACTGGCAAAGCCCGGAGATGCAATCATCGTAACCGGTGATATCGGACGGCACGGATGTACGATCCTGTTAGAGCGGGAAGATTTTGGCATCGATGCGGATGTGACCAGTGACTGTGCACCTTTGTGGAAGACCGTAAAGGCAGTCATGGATACCACACACAACCTGCATGTGATACGTGATGCGACCAGAGGCGGCGTCGGAACAGTCCTGTATGAGATCGCAGGTCAGAGCAGCGTAGGCATCCGTTTAAATGCAGAGGCTGTTCCGGTACGGCCGGAAGTAAAAGGAGTCTGCGGGATGCTTGGACTTGAGCCTTTATATCTGGCATGTGAAGGAAGACTTGTCATCATGGCACCAAAGGAAGAGGCAGAGGGCATTGTAGAAACATTGAAAAAATGTCCATATTCCGCAGATGCAGCTATTATTGGTGAAGTGATCGCAGAGGAACCGGGAAGAGTTATAATGGAGACGGAAATCGGCACACAGGCATTGCTTCCACAGCCGGGGGGAGAGCTTTTACCAAGAATCTGTTAACAGGAGGAGTCAGGGCATGGAAACCAGAGTGGCAGTTATTTCAATTATTGTAGAACAGGAGGATGCCATTGAAGAATTAAATATCCTTCTTCATGAAGCACGTCAGTACATTGTAGGCAGAATGGGCATACCATACCGCGCAAAAGGAATCAGCATCATAAGCATTGTCATTGATGCACCACAGGACACGATCAGTGCACTTTCTGGAAAAATCGGACATTTAAAAGGTGTATTCGCAAAGACTGCATATTCGAATGTCATTACTCCGGCAGAAGGGGGAACACAGGATTGATCAGGATAGCAGTATATGGAAAAGGCGGAATCGGAAAATCCACTACCGTTTCAAATGTAGCGGCTGCATTGGCAGAAATGGGGCTTAAGGTGATGCAGATCGGATGCGATCCGAAAGCAGATTCTACCATATTGCTCCGTCATGGAGAGGCTGTGCCGGCCGTGCTCGACTTATATAATGAGAAAAAGCAGGCGTTGCAGCTGGAGGATATGATACGCATTGGGTATAACGGTGTTATCTGTGTGGAGGCCGGTGGACCGACACCGGGACTTGGCTGTGCCGGCCGTGGTATCATCACGGCACTGGAAAAGTTAAAAGAGCTTGGCGCATATGATGTATACAAACCGGATGTGGTTTTATATGATGTACTCGGAGATGTGGTATGCGGTGGATTTTCCATGCCGATGCGGGGCGGTTATGCGGACAAAATATTTATTATTACCTCCGGGGAAAACATGGCAATTCATGCAGCTGCAAATATTGCCATGGCAGTGGAAAATTTTAAAAACCGTGGATATGCCGGGCTTGGCGGACTCATTTTAAATCACAGGGATGTCCCGCGGGAAGAGGAAAAAGTGGCAGAACTGGCAGACGATTTTCACACAGCTGTTATTGGTACACTATCACACAGCGGGCAGGTGGCACTGGCAGAGGAGCAGAAAAAAACATTGATGGAGTGTTATCCAACAGGTGAAATGGCAGACGAATACCGTGCGCTTGCCATGCAGATGTATCGCATATGCGGTGGCATTCTGGAAGCGAAAAGCGATAAGGTAAGGTCCGGATATATACAGGAGGAAGCGTAATGTTACGTCGTGTGGGGGAAACCGTTGATTCGAAAGATGCTGTGGTAAAAATAAAAGATGCCTCATTTCCAACACCATTTGTTTCGGCACTGGAGTATAATTCGCCGGTGCATGGCAACTGGAATATTGTGCATACGGGAATGCAGGTTCCGGAATCTATCCAGATCTATGTCTGTGCGGATAACTGTATGCGTGGTGTTGTACTGACTGCGGCAGAAATGAATGCAGCAGGCCGTTTTTCTTTTGTTCTTGTGGAGGAGCAGAATCTGCTAAGCGGCAATCTGGAGGATATTACCATCGAGGGTGTGACGGATGTGTTGAATAAACGGAAGGACCATCCTGAGGCGGTTCTGCTTTTTACCGTTTGTCTGCATCATTTTGTGGGAAGTAATCTGAACTATATTTACAGGGAACTGGAGCATCGTTTTCCTGACATCTGCTTTATCCGCTGTTATATGGATCCGATTATGCAAAAACATGGACTGACACCGGACCAGAAGCTGCGGAAAGCAATGTATGATCCTCTTTTGGGCTGTGAGCCGGACGCTAAAACAGTATCTGTCTTTGGCAGTGATTTTGTTCTGGATGAGAACAGTGATATTAAGCGTCTGTTAAAACGATATGATTATAAGGTGCTGGAACTGCCCGGATGTAAAACCTGGCAGGAACTGTTGGATATGAGCAGGGGATGCCTGTTTATCGACTGCTATCCGGCTGGAAAATACGGGATGGAGGCACAGGCAGGCCGCCTGGGACGAAAATCTCTGTATTTGCCCGGCAGTTTTGACTATGATGAGATCAGAAAGCAGTTAAAGCAGCTGACCGATGCACTCGGACTGCCGGAACTGACAGAAGATGAGCTGGCCCGCGAGCAGGAGTCCTGTGAGGAGGCTCTGGCAAAAGCAAAAAATCTGATCGGGGATATGCCGGTCACTCTGGATTATCTGTATCATCCAAGACCACTTGGACTGGCAAAACTGCTTCTGACACATGGCTTTTGTGTGAAAGCTGTTTATCTGGACAGTATCAGTCCGGAAGAAAAAGCAGATTTTTTCTGGCTGCAGGAGCATGCACCGGAACTTGAGCTGATCGCAACGATTCAGGTGAAGATGCGTGTACTGCCAAGAGGTGCAAGCGGGGAAGTGCTGGCAATCGGACAGAAAGCGGCCTATTTTGGCCGAAGCCGTCACTTTGTCAATCTGGTACAGGGAGAAGGTCTGTATGGATTTGACGGTATTCGAAGAACCGCAGAGCTGATGATGGATGCATATCTCAATGAAAAGGATACAGAAAAACTTGTTGTACAAAAAGGATGGGGGTGTGAGTGCTGTCTATGAGACAATCTTATCGAATGATACCGGTTTATACGGCCGATGTGTCAGGGGTATGTTCTGCACTGTATGAACTTGGCGGAATGACAGTTATGCATGATCCTTCCGGATGCAACTCTACTTACAATACGCATGATGAAATCCGCTGGTACGATCAGGACAGTCTTATTTTTATCTCGGGACTTACAGAAATTGACGCGATCATGGGAAATGACAGAAAATTTATTGATGATATCGAGTATGCAGCCCGTGAACTGCATCCCAAATTTATCGCGCTGGCAGGTTCGCCTATTCCATTTATGAATGGTACAGATTTTCCTGCAATTGCGCGTGTGATTGAGACAGAAACCGGAATTCCGGCATTTTCCGTGCCGACGAACGGGATGAATGATTATGTGTATGGAGCGGGCATTGCACTCGAAGAAATCGCAAAGCGGTTTGTCAGAGAAACGGACAGGCAGGAGAATAGAGATCCCTCTTCGCGCACGGTAAATCTGTTAGGTGTGACACCACTTGATTTCGGACCACAGAAAAATGTAGAAACCTTAAAAGAGAATCTGCAGAAATACGGATGGCAGGTTATGTCTGTGTGGGCGATGGGCGATGATTTGAAAACGTTGCAAAGATCAGCGGAGGCAGACGTTAATCTGGTTGTCTCGGCAGTAGGACTCCGTGTGGCAAAGATACTCTGGGAGAAGTACAAAATACCATATGTGATCGGAACACCAAACGAGTGGCTGGCAGAAGATATTTCAAATGCACTGGAGCGTGCAGCCACACGGCAGGCAGAGCCGGCGGTTGTATATTTGCAGAACCGCATGCAGCAGGAGGCAGATATCACGCTGGTCGGAGAACCTGTCACTATGGGATCATTAGCAGCAGGGATTGAAAAAAGATATGGTCGTGCCGCCCGCGTACTGTGTCCGTTAAAGGAATGTGCGGATTTGCTCGGTGAAAAAGATAAAATGGTGCTTGGAGAGGAAGCAATGGAAGAGGCACTTAAAAGTGCAGGGATCATTGTGGCAGATCCTCTGTATCGTCCGATCTGTCCGGGGGACAGTATTTTTTATGAATTACCGCATGTGGCATTTTCGGGGAGAATATATTTTTGAGAATACTATTGTCAGGATGCAAATTGCAATCTGCGATGATGAAAAATCTATAGGCTTGATATTAGAAGAAAAATAAAGAAATTATTACCGGATGCAGTGATAGAAACATATTTATCGGGTGATGAACTGATTGCAAGTGGTTGTAAGCCGGATATGCTCTTTTTGGATATCCAGATGCCGGGAAAGAATGGGATGGAAACGGCAAGGATTCTGCGTCAGAAGGATGACGAAGTGGATGTTGCTGCATAAACCAGTTGACAGATTCCTTTCGGAAGTATAATATAAAGACAAATTTCATAGGATATAAAAAACAAAGGGCGATGTTGTTCAGACACTGCCCTTTTTTATTTGAAAACAGGAGGGATGAGGTTATGGAAAAGTTAAATGATGTGATTACAGCAATTGACGATTTTGTCTGGGGACCGGTCATGCTGATTCTGCTTGTGGGGACCGGAATTTTCCTTACGATCCGCACGCGGTTTCTGACATGGAGAAATCTCGGTTATGCACTCAAAAGTACGTTAAGCAAAGAGGCGCGGACGAAAAGCCATGGCGAGGGCGATGTGTCTCCGTTTTCGGCACTGACCACAGCACTTGCCGCCACAATCGGAACGGGCAACATTGTGGGGGTTGCGACGGCGATGGTTTCCGGTGGCCCGGGAGCTTTGGTCTGGATGTGGATCTCTGCTGCATTTGGTCTGACGTCGAAGTTCAGTGAATGTATGCTGGCGATCAAATACCGTGAGATCAATGCCAAAGGGGAGATGAGCGGCGGCCCGATGTACACGATGAAAAAGGCACTGAAGAATAAAAGATTTGGAGCGGTTCTTGCGTGGTTATTTGCACTCTTTGCTGTGATTGCTTCGTTTGGAATCGGCAATATGACACAGGGAAATTCGATTTCCGGTGCATTACATACGACATTTCATGTGCCGACCCATCTGACCGGAATTGTGATTACGGTGCTTGCCCTGCTGATCATTGTCGGCGGTATCAAATCCATTTCAAAGGTTTCTTCGGTGGTCGTTCCGTTGATGGCGATTTTTTATGTGATCTGTGGAGTTATTGTCATTATCGGAAATATTTCGAATCTGCCGGCAGGCATTTTGATGATTTTTCAGATGGCATTTTCGGTAAAAGCGGTAGGCGGCGGTCTGTGCGGAACGATTGTCGCTTCCATGATGAATGCAATGCGTTATGGTGTGGCAAGAGGTGTATTTTCCAACGAAGCCGGTATGGGATCTGCGGCAATTACGGCAGCGGCTGCAACGACGGATAACCCGGTGCGTCAGGGATATATCAATATGACGGGAACCTTCTGGGATACGATTGTTGTCTGTACGATTACGGGACTTGCGATTGCCTCTTCCGGTGTCCTTGGCATGACCGATGCTGCCGGGAATATGCTGACCGGTTCGGATGTTACAATTGCAGCATTTGAGACGGTTCTGGGATCAGCCGGGGGCTGGCTTGTGACAATCGGGATTACATTGTTTGCGTTTTCTACAATACTCGGCTGGGAGTATCACGGGGAAAAAGCATTTGAATATCTGCTGGGAACGCACCGGTTTAATATGGTATACCGCCTTGTTTTTTCCTTTGTTGTGTATTTCGGATGTACACAGACACTGAATCTGGTATGGAGTTTCTCGGATATTGCCAATGCGCTGATGGCAATCCCGAATCTGATCTGTATGCTCCTGCTCAGTGGTGAAATTGCAAAGGATATTCGGGAGTTTCAGAAAGAAATTCATAAATATAATTAAAAAATGTAAGGTTATTCTTTGCTATCAGCCCGAAGCGTAGTATAATGTAGTTATCTGAATTTTATAGACATGGAGGTTAGGAAATTATGCAGATGGAACAGCTACGCAAAGATATGATGGCAGCGATGAAAGCGCGCGACAAGGAACGGAAGGATGCAATTTCGTCTCTGGTTTCGGCAGTGAAGAAAAATGCCATTGATGCCGGATGCAGAGATGACATTCCGGAGGATATGGTCAATGCCACAATCATGAAGGAATTAAAGACCGTTCAGGAACAGATCGATTCCTGCCCGGCAGACCGTACCGATTTGCTGGAGGAGTACAGAAAACGTTATGACATTATGAAAGAATATGCACCGAAGATGCTTTCGAAAGAGGAAGTGACTGCGATTGTTAAGGAAAAGTTTGCAGATGTGATTGCAACGAAGAACAAGGGACAGATCATGAAGACGATTATGCCGGAGCTGAAAGGAAAGGCAGACGGAAAGGTGATCAATGAAGTTGTTACAGAGATGTGCAACGCATAAAGGAGAAGAAACATGAGATTGTATATGCCGACGAAGGTATTTTTTGGCAGCGGTTGTGTTTCGGAAAACGGTGCAGAGTTAAAAGCATTAGGAAGCAGAGCCATGATTGTGACGGGAAAACATTCCAGCCGCATCAATGGTTCGCTTGCAGCAGTTGAACAGGCATTGCAGGCAAACGGGCAGACCTATGTGATTTTTGATGAGATCGAAGAGAATCCTTCTGTGGAGACCGTGGCTGTGGCAGCGGGCATTGCGGTAAAAGAACAGGTGGATTTCTTTGTGGCTGTGGGAGGCGGTTCTCCGATGGATGCGTCCAAGGCGATTTCGCTTCTGGCAGCGAATCCATCGGCAATCGATCATGCAGAGGAACGTCTTTATCATCCGGAGCCGATGCAGGGCTATCCGGTTGCAGCAGTCCCGACCACATCCGGTACGGGATCGGAAGTGACGCCTTATGCGATTCTGACACGGCACGACTTACATACCAAGCAGTCAATCGCACACAAATGGTTTGCGGATCTGGCATTTGTGGATGCCGGATATTTAAAGACTTCTTCTTATGAGAATATGGTCAGCACCTGTGTGGATGCGCTGGCACATCTGATTGAGTCATATCTGAATACAAATGCAAATGCATATAACCGGATATATTCAGCGGAAGGTCTTCGGATCTGGGGCAGTGCAAAGGAATACCTGCTTTCTTCCGAGATTAAGATTCCGGATGAAGGATACGAAACATTCATGCATGCATCGGTTGTGGCAGGTATGGCGATTGCACATACCGGTACCAGTATTCCACACGGATTAAGTTATCCGGTCACATATGAGCTTGGCATTCCGCATGGAAAGGCAGTCGGATTTTTCCTGCCGGGATTTTTGCGTTTTTACAATAATCAGAAGCGGGTGGCAGAGGTGCTTGAGCTGCTTGGGTTTGAGAACCGGGCTGAATTTATCGCCTATCTGGACAAGCTGCTGGGCAAACCACAGATCCCGGAGGAACTGTGGGAGGAGGATGTGCAGAAACTGTTGCAGAATCCTGCCAAGTTAAAGAACTATCCGTTTGAGATGACGGAAGAAATTCTGAAAAAATATCTAAACAAATGAGAACCCGTTTGAGGAGGAAACTTATATGATACAAAAGTTGATTGAAAAGTTAAATAAGAAGAGATTAAAAGAACGAATTTCTTCTGCAATTGTGATGGTGGCCCTGATTGTCAGCATTTCCGGTGTTGTGGGAGCCGTTTCCGGAATTATTGTCAGCAACCGCTATAATTATGCATTGAAAAATTACGGTTTTTCACAGGGGGATATCGGCAAGATGATGATTACGTTTGCCGATACGAGAAGTTATCTGCGTGCTGCGATCGGATATCAGGATGAAAACCTTGTGAACAGCTGCGCAGAAAATTATGAGAAGAAGAAGGAATCCTGTCAGCAGTATACCAAAGAGGTAAAAAATACGGTTTCATCTGCGGATGAGGAGAAAATTTATAATAGTATCACAGAAAAACTGAACGATTATTTTGACACCTGTGATGCTGTACTGGAAAAAGGAAAGAATACACAGGATATTGATGCGCGCCATGAAGCACAGCAGATGGCACAGGATCAGGTGGCACCGATCTATGAGGAGATTTATCAGGATATGGTGAAACTGATGGATGCAAATACCAAGCATGGAGATAAGTTAGAGAAAATTCTTACAATGGTAGAATTGATCACACTTATTGCAATTATTGCGGTTATTGCACTTGCAATTTTTGCAGCCCGCCGGATCGGCAGAGTGCTTGCACAGAATATTGTTGATCCTTTGGATCAGCTGGGTGCTCGTTTTGATACATTTGCAAAGGGGGATCTCTCCAGCGAATTCCCGGAGATGACATCAGAGGATGAAATTTCTGAGATGGTAATTGTTGCGCGCGAGATGGCAAAGAATCTGGCCGCCGTTATTCAGGATGTCAACCACCGTATGGATCTGATGGCTCACAACGATTATACCGGTGTATCCAAAATCCCGGAGAAATATATGGGTGAGTTTGCGGCAATGAATGATGCAATCCATGTCATGAACACCGATATGAATGAGACGATGCACCGGATTGAGGAGGCTGCTTCCCAGGTATCTGCAGGTTCTACCAATCTGGCAGAGGGATCACAGACACTGGCAGAGGGATCTACCGATCAGGCAGGTGCAGTGGAAGAACTTCTGGCATCCTTTGCCAATATCACAGAAGGGGTTGAGCACACACATGAGAGTGCACAGGCTTCTTACGAATTATCTGTAAAATATGCACAGGAAGCAGATAAGACACAGAAGGAAATGAATGCAGTTACCGAAGCAATGAAGAGAATCAGCGATATGTCCAAGCAGATTGAGACAATCATCGGACAGATCGAGGAGATCGCGGAGCAGACGAACCTGCTTGCACTGAACGCATCCATTGAGGCTGCACGTGCAGGAGAAGCCGGCAAGGGCTTTGCCGTAGTTGCATCCCAGATCGGAAAACTTGCGGATGAGAGTGCACAGTCTGCAGTCAATACCCGTGAGCTGATTATGAACTCTATTCAGGAAATCGAAAACGGCAATCAGGCAGTTGATGTGACTTCCCAGACGATTATTTCTCTTGTAGAGGGAATCAATGAAGTGGCAAAGAAATCCCAGGAACTGGCACAGCTTTCCGAGACACAGGCAGAGCAGATCAAGCAGGCAGAGTCCGGTGTAAACCAGATTTCCGAGGTTGTACAGAGCAACGCGGCAATCGCAGAGGAATCTTCCGCAACCAGTCAGGAGCTTTCTGCAGAGTCTGATTCTCTGAATGATCTGGTGCAGCAGTTCAAGTTAAAATAGTTATATAAAATAAAGGCATAAGAGAGGAATAATCTGGAAAATGGATACATCGATTTTTATCGGAACATGGTGGTCACTGGTGCCGCCTCTTCTGGCAATCATACTGGCACTTGTTACCAAGGAAGTATACAGTTCCCTGTTTATCGGAGTGGCGGTCGGAGCACTGTTATATACCGGATTTCATCCGTGGAATGCATTCAATGCCCTGTTTTCGATTATGAAAGACAGCATGAATCTGAATATTCTGATTTTTGATGTGCTGCTTGGAATGATTATTGTACTGATGTCTAAATCAGGAGGTTCAGCTGCTTATGGAAGATGGGCCGGCAGCAAGATCAAGTCCAAGAAGAGCGCAATGCTGGCAACCACAGGACTTGGAATACTGATTTTTGTGGATGATTATTTCAATTGCCTGACCGTCGGATCTGTGATGCGTCCGGTAACTGACCGCTACAAAGTATCCCGCGCAAAACTGGCATATATCATTGATGCGACCGCTGCGCCGGTCTGCATCATTGCGCCGATTTCCAGCTGGGCGGCAGCCGTCAATTCGTATGTTCCGAAAGATGCCGGGATTACGGGATTTCAGCTGTTTCTGCGAACAATTCCGTACAATCTCTATGCGATTCTGACGCTTGTCATGGTATTTTTTGTGATTATTGCAGGTTTTGATTTCGGACTCATGAAAAAACATGAGGAGAATGCTGCAAAAGGAGATCTGTTTACCAGCGGCGGGGAAGAGTTTGAAAAGGTTAAGAAAGAAGATATTTCTTCCAACGGAAAAGTGATTGATCTGCTTCTTCCGGTGATTGTTCTGATTGGTTCTGCAATTGGTGCCATGATCTATACCGGATTTCTGGGCGGTGCGACCGATGTGGTCAGTGCATTTGCAGGATGTGATGCGGAGACCAGCCTGATTTTTGCAACCATGGTCACGGTCTTTGTCATGCTGTTTTTGTATCTTCCGCGAAAGGTGGTTACGTTTAAAGGATTCATGGAGAGTTTTGTGGAAGGCTTTAAGCTGATGATCCCGGCGATCGGAATACTGATATTTGCCTGGACTTTAAAGGGGATGGGAGATGCTCTGCAGATTGGTACATTTGTGGAATCCATCGTTGGAACGAGTGCTTCTGCAAGCCTGTTCCTTCCGGCTGTTTTGTTTGTTGTTGCAGTGTTCCTTGCGTTTTCTACCGGAACAAGCTGGGGAACATTTGCGATTCTTGTTCCGATTGCAATCGCCATGTTTCCGGGGGCAGATCATCTGGAAATGATGATCATTGCGGTTTCCGCAGTGCTGGCAGGTGCCGTCTGCGGAGATCATATTTCACCGATTTCGGATACAACGGTTATGTCTTCGGCCGGCGCGCAGAGTAACCATATCAACCATGTGACAACGCAGATGCAGTATGCAGCGGTTGTTGCTGTGGTATGTATCATTGGCTATATCATTGCAGGACTGGTACAGATCTGGTGGGTAGCACTTGGCATCAGCCTCATGCTCCTGCTTGCCGTTCTTACTTTCATAAAAAAGAGGTCGGGGAGCAACCGCGAAAAGACAGCAGGTATATAAGAATCAGGACAGAAGCCCAAAAACAAAGAAAGGAGCAGGCGAGGAAACCTGCTCCTTCTTAGTTACTTAAAGGAAATTGAGTAACTGAGTAGTTAATTAGATAATTGTTTAATAAAATTGAACTACATACTCATTTGCGTACGTGCATGCTATATTTAAATAACACCATTCAATACTTACATTATACCGTGTTATTCGGATTTTGCAATACCTATTTTGAAATTTTTGGAATTAATCCTTTATTTTCGCTATTCCGGAAGCGGAAGGAAGTCCGGCTTTCTGCCGGTAAAGACCGTAAAGTATCGGAAGCCTGCATGCCGCAGAATCTGAGGAAGACGGTCAAACGCATATGCAACGTGCTCCGGCGCATGGGCATCGGCTCCGAGTGTCAGAATCTCTCCCCCGAGTTCGTGATAGCGTAAAAGAACAGCTTCGGTCGGGTTTGGATGTCCCAGCCCATATTTGAATCCTGCCGTGTTGACTTCGATCCCTTTTCCCATGGAAATGAGTTTACGCAGAATCTCATCAATGATATCGGCATAGGCCTCATATGTATAGAAACGGTTGTGGTCCGGACCGTAGCGGACAACATAATCGAGATGACCGTATACATCGAAGTCGGAATAGGTGTTCAGGTTTTCCAGAATGGATTCGAAGTACTCGCGGTAAGCAGTTTTTTCGGAGCGTCCTTCATAGTATTTCGGGTAATAGGGATCGATTCCGTGAACAACGTGGGAGGAACCGATGACAAAATCAAACGGATGTCCGGTCACCGCTTTGCGGTTGATTTCCGTGATGTGGGGCTGCAGACCGACTTCGATTCCGAGACGAATGGAAAGACGGTCACGGCAGGTGTCCTGAAAACTGCGGACTTCTTTTATATAGGAATCAAAATCCAGAAGAAACAGATTGGGATCATCCGGGTAATCATAATCAAAATGATCGGTAAAACAGATGCCATCCAGGTTCTGCCGTACAGCGGCCTGGATCATGTCAGGCATCAATGCGTCACTGTCTCCGCTGTGATGCGTGTGCATATGTGTATCCCAGAGCATAAGAGCCTCCTTTTTTCTGTGTGGTTGATTTTGGAAAAAGTCTTTTCGTAAGATTATACTATATTTCAGGGGAAATAGATACCTTTAGTGAAAAAATTAACAAAGACGGAGAAAAGACTTGAACTTTCGGAAATAATTGGGTAAAATAAAGGAAGCTTGGGACGCAAGTCCCATGAGACTATTTATTTACAATTCTAGGAGGAATTAAGAATGGCAGTAAGAGTAGCAATCAACGGATTCGGCCGTATCGGTCGTCTTGCTTTCAGACAGATGTTCGGAGCAGAAGGATACGAAGTAGTAGCAATCAACGACTTAACAAGCCCAAAGATGTTAGCACACTTATTAAAGTATGATAGCTCACAGGGTAAGTACGAGCATGCAGATGAAGTTTCTGCAAGCGATGATTCTATCACAGTATGTGGTAAGGAAATCAAGATCTACGCTTTCCCAGATGCAAACAATTGCCCATGGGGTGAGTTAAAGGTTGACGTTGTATTAGAGTGCTCTGGATTCTATACAAGCAAGGAGAAGGCTCAGGCTCATATCAATGCCGGAGCTCGTAAGGTAGTTATCTCTGCACCAGCAGGAAACGACCTTCCTACAATCGTTTACAATACAAACCACGAGACATTAAAGGCTTCTGACACAATCATTTCTGCAGCTTCTTGTACAACAAACTGCTTAGCTCCAATGGCAGATGCTCTTAACAAGTTTGCTCCAATCCAGTCTGGTATCATGGTAACAATCCATGCTTACACTGGTGATCAGATGACTCTTGATGGACCACAGCGTAAGGGTGATTTAAGAAGATCCCGTGCAGCTGCAGTTAATATCGTTCCAAACAGCACAGGTGCTGCAAAGGCTATCGGTCTTGTAATCCCAGAACTGAACGGAAAGTTAATCGGATCTGCACAGCGTGTACCAACCCCTACAGGATCTACTACAATTCTTACAGCAGTTGTTAAGAAGGCTGGCGTTACTAAGGAAGACATCAACGCAGCTATGAAGGCAGCAGCTAATGAGTCCTTCGGATACAATGAGGACGAGATCGTATCTTCTGATATCGTTGGTATGAGATTCGGTTCTTTATTCGATGCTACTCAGACAATGGTTAACCCAATCGGTGATGATCTGTATGAGGTTCAGGTTGTTTCTTGGTATGATAACGAGAACAGCTACACATCTCAGATGGTTCGTACAATCAAGTACTTCTCTGAGTTAGCATAATCTATCTTAGTTTATGTGAAAGGGTCCGGCCTGTAGGGCCGGACCTTTTTTCATTATGACAAATAAGAAGAAAAGGAAAGGGTTCCGCTGTTTCATGCAGCTGCGGAGTATGAAACAATCGGTTGGAAAGTCATTTCCTTTTCTTCGGGTTTAAAATTGCCGAAAAGGCAGAACGGAGAATAAAAACATGGCATTAAATAAGAAAACAGTTGATGATATCAACGCAAAGGGCAAGAGAGTCCTTGTAAGATGTGACTTCAATGTACCACTGAAAGCTGGCGAGATCACAGATGATACCCGTATCAAAGCTGCTCTTCCTACAATTAAGAAGTTATTAAACGATGGTGGAAAGGTAATCCTTTGCTCCCATCTTGGAAAAGTAAAGAACGGACCAAACGAAGGAGAGTCCCTTGCACCGGTTGCCAAGAGACTTGAGGAGCTTCTCGGACAGAAAGTAAACTTCGTATCTGATTACAACGTAACAGGCGAGGCAGCTACAAAGGCTGTTGAGGAAATGAAAGAGGGAGAAGTTGTATTACTTCAGAATACCCGTTTTCGTGGCGCTGAGGAGACAAAGAACGGTGAGCAGTTCTCTAAGGAACTTGCTGATCTTGCAGACATCTATGTATGTGATGCATTCGGTTCCTCCCACAGAGCACACGCTTCTGTAGCCGGTGTTACAAAGTTCATCACTGCAAAGGGTGGACAGAATGTTGTTGGTTACCTGATGGAGAAGGAGATCGCCTTCTTAGGAAATGCTGTTGAGAATCCGGTACGTCCATTCGTAGCAATCCTCGGTGGTGCTAAGGTAGCAGACAAACTCAACGTTATCAACAACCTGCTTGAGAAGTGTGATACCCTTATCATCGGTGGTGGTATGGCTTACACATTCATCAAGGCTCAGGGATATGAGATCGGACTTTCTCTCTGCGATGATGAGAAGCTTGATTACTGTAAGGAAATGATGGCTAAGGCTGAGAAGATGGGCAAGAAGATCCTTCTTCCTGTAGATGCTGTTACCATCAAGGATTTCCCGGATCCAATCGACGGACCTGTAGAGACAGAAGTATGTGATATCACAGCTATGCCGGCAGACCGTGAGGGATGCGATATCGGACCTAAGTCCGCAGAGATGTTTGCAGATGCTGTTAAGACAGCTAAGACTGTTGTATGGAACGGACCGATGGGTGTATTCGAGAACCCGACACTTGCAGCTGGTACACTTGCAGTAGCTAAGGCTCTTGCAGAGACCGATGCAACAACAATCATCGGTGGTGGAGATTCCGCTGCAGCTGTTAACCAGATGGGTTATGCTGATAAGATGAGCCATATTTCTACCGGTGGTGGAGCTTCCCTTGAATTCTTAGAGGGTAAGGAACTGCCAGGCGTAGTAGCAGCAGACGATAAATAAAAGACAGTTAAATTATTTACAGATTAGGAGAAATAAAAATCATGGCAAGAAAGAAAATCGTAGCCGGCAACTGGAAAATGAACATGACTCCAAGCCAGGCTGTAAAGTTAGTAGAAGAGTTAAAGCCATTAGTAGTATCTGACAGCGTAGATGTTGTTTACTGTGTACCTGCAATCGATATCGTACCGGTTGTAGAGGCTGTGAAAGGAACCAACGTACAGGTTGGAGCCGAGAACATGTACTTCGAAGAGAAGGGTGCATACACAGGTGAGATCTCCGCAGAGATGCTGGTAGACGCTGGTGTTAAGTACGTGGTAATCGGACATTCCGAGAGACGTGACTACTTCAAAGAGGATGATGTTCTCTTAAATAAGAAGGTTAAGAAGGCAATCGAGGCAGGACTTACTCCAATCCTTTGCTGTGGAGAGACTTTAGAGCAGAGAGAGATGGGTGTAACACTTGATTGGATCAGACTTCAGATCAAATCTGATCTTGCAGGCGTTGCAGCAGCAGACGTTGCAAACATGGTAATCGCTTATGAGCCAATCTGGGCAATCGGAACAGGCAAGACTGCTACATCCGATCAGGCACAGGAAGTCTGTGGCGCAATCCGTGCATGTGTAGCTGAAATCTATGATCAGGCTACTGCTGATTCTGTTCGTATCCAGTACGGCGGATCTGTAAATGCAGGAAATGCAGCAGAGCTGTTCGCAAAGCCGGACATCGATGGTGGTCTGGTTGGCGGAGCATCCCTGAAAGCTGATTTCGGTAAGATTGTAAACTACTAGAATCTGATATTGTATGGTTATAGGGCTATTCATCTGAATTTCAGGTGAATAGCCTTTGAAATTTTACACATGAAGAAAAAATGTCTGGAATGTGTCGTTCTCTTGTTGTTTATTTTTGCTTTGACACATGGCATCATCCAAAATACACAGCCGCTGAAAGAGACTAAGGAAGTACAAACTGAATATGAGGAAAAAACCTCCCAGGTCACGGAACAATCACAGGAAACCGAGCCGGAAGTACAGGATCTGGAAAACCAGATTTTAAGGACTGCCTCCGGAAAGTTTTTTCAGAAATATCCGGTGGATGAAGCCTTTATGGGATGGATTGAAACGAAGTATGGGAGCGGTGTGCTGCAGAGTCTGTATACACAGCTGGAAAACGGAAATCAGGACCCGGATCTGTGGTATCGGTTTACCGGAAACAGTATGCATGTTCTGTGGCTTATGTATTGCAGGCAGCAACAGTATATGTCGTATTCGTATGAGGATGTGATCTGGAAAGAAGCATCCGATCCGGCATGCATCCGTCTGGATTTTGTCGGGGATATCTGTCTGGATGAGAATTGGTGTACGGGGAAGACGGCAAAGAATCACATGGCGGATTATTTTTCCGATGAAGTAAAAAAGGAACTGATTTCGGCAGATTTTACGATGGCAAACAATGAGTTTGCTTATACAACACGGGGACAGCGGCAGGTTGGCAAAGCATACTGTTTTCGGGCAGATCCCAAAGATGCCGGATTCCTGCGCACACTGGGAATAGATATGGTCTCTGTGGCAAATAATCATGTGTTTGATTATGGTGAGCAGGGATTTTTAGATACGCTGGATGCATTGCATGCTGCGGGAATTCCGTACAGTGGTGGTGGCAGAAATCTGACAGAGGCAAGCGCTGTGCGTTATGTGGTCACAGGTGGACGAAAGATTGCGATTGTATCTGCAACGGAAATCGAAAGGTTTTATCATTTTACACAGAAAGCCCAGAAGGAGAAACCGGGAGTATTAAAGACCCAGCAGGAAGAGGTATGGAAGAAAGAACTGAAGCGTGCGAAGAAGAACAGTGATTATGTGATCGCGTATGTTCACTGGGGAACAGAAGGAAAGATCCATTATGGGCAGGATCAGACAGAGATTGCAGACCTTTGTGTAAAAGCTGGTGCAGACGCCGTGATTGGTGGACATCCGCACCGTCTGCAGGGCGTTGAGTTTATAAAAAATGTGCCGGTGGCATACAGCGTGGGAAATTTCTGGTTTTCTACCGGAAAACTTTACACAACGATTGCACAGATTCAGATTGATGATTCCGGCAGTCTGAAATTGCGGATGATTCCGTGCATACAGGATTCGCTTACGACTTCGATTCTGACAGAAAAAAAACAGATCAAAGCATTTTATCATTATCTGGCAGACATCTCCAATCATGTGGGAATTGATGAGGACGGATTCTTTTATCCGTATAAAAATGTCGAAAAACCGGGAGTTTCTCCTTATACCTATACGTCCGGAAGGCGTTATGGACAGTATTTTGATGATGTGGATCTGGATTTAAAATCGATAGATATCGTGGGAAATTTGCAGTGAACACTTGCAATCCCGTTCAAATTATGTAATATAATAAGTGTTTGTGTAACAATAATGAAGTACAATAGTATAGGATTGTTACAATGGAAAGAGAGGATGAATTATGAGCAAAAAACCTGTTGTTTTAATGGTTCTTGACGGTTATGGTCTGAATGACCGTACAGAGGGAAATGCCATTGCGCTGGCAAATACCCCGGTGATGGATAAATTAATGAAGGAATGTCCTTTTGTAAAAGGACAGGCTTCCGGCCTGGCAGTAGGACTTCCGGACGGACAGATGGGTAACTCTGAGGTTGGACATATGAATATCGGTGCCGGCCGCATTATTTACCAGGATCTGACCAGAATTACCAAGGCAATCGAAGACGGTGACTTTTTCGAGAATAAGGCACTGCTTGCAGCCATGGATAATTGTAAGAAAAATGATTCGGACCTGCATCTGTGGGGACTTCTTTCCGATGGTGGTGTGCACAGTCATATTACACATCTTTACGGACTGCTTGAGATGGCAAAGAAGCAGGGACTGAGCAAGGTATATGTTCATGCATTCTTAGACGGACGTGATACACCTCCTGCATCCGGAAAAGAATTTATCGAAGAACTGGAAAAGAAGATGAAAGAGATCGGTGTTGGAAAGATCGCTTCTTTATCCGGACGTTATTATGCAATGGATCGTGATAATAACTGGGATCGTGTACAGAAAGCCTATGATTCCCTGACAAAGGGGGAGGGCATTCAGGCAGAAGATGCCGTAAAGGCAATGGAAGATTCTTATGCAAAGGATGTAACGGATGAGTTCGTACTTCCTACCGTAATTACAGAGAATGGAAAACCGGTCTCTGTTGTAAAAGAGAATGATTCCGTGATCTTCTTTAACTTCCGTCCGGACCGTGCCCGTGAAATGACACGTGCATTCTGTGATGACAAGTTTACCGGATTTGACCGTCCGTTCATTAAGACAACATTTGTCTGCTTTAAGGACTATGATGAGACGATCCCGAACAAGCTGATCGCATTTGAAAAAGAGCATATTGTAAATACATTCGGTGAGTACCTGGCAAAGTGCGGAAAGACACAGCTTCGTCTGGCCGAGACAGAGAAGTATGCACATGTTACATTCTTCTTTAATGGCGGAGTGGAAGAGCCAAACGTTGATGAGGCACGTCTGCTGGTAAATTCCCCGAAGGATGTTGCAACATATGATCTGAAGCCGGAAATGAGTGCTCCGGAGGTTGGTATGGATCTTGTTGAGGCTATTAAGTCAGACAAGTATGATGTGATCGTTATCAACTTTGCGAACCCGGATATGGTCGGACATACAGGTGTGATTCCGGCAGCCATCAAGGCAGTCGAGCGTGTGGACGGACTGGTAGGAGATGCAGTCCAGGCGGTGAAGGATATGGATGGTGTTCTGTTTATCTGTGCAGATCATGGAAATGCAGAGAAAATGATTGACTACGAAACAGGTGAGCCACATACTGCCCATACAACCAATCCGGTACCGTTTATTCTCGTAAATGCGGATCCGAAGTATACACTGCGTGAGGGCGGATGCCTGGCAGATATTGCCCCGACCCTGCTTCAGATTATGGGATTAGAGCAGCCGAAAGAGATGACCGGAAAGAGTTTGTTAATCGAAAAATAAAAGAATAAGGAGAGCGAAAATGAAGGAATTTAAACCATTCAAAGAAGGAAAAGTAAGAGAAGTCTATGATAACGGAGACAGCCTGATCATTGTAGCTACTGACCGTATTTCCGCATTTGACAACATTTTAAAGAACAGGATTACGGACAAGGGCGCAATTCTGACCCAGATGTCAAAGTTCTGGTTTGATTTTACAAAGGATGTTGTTCCGAATCATATGATTTCTGTGGATGTCAGGGATATGCCGGAATTTTTCCAACAAGAGCGTTTTGACGGAAACAGCATGATGTGCAAGAAGCTTGAGATGCTCCCAATCGAGTGTATCGTTCGTGGCTATATCACAGGAAGCGGCTGGGCAAGCTACAAAGAAAACGGCACGGTGTGCGGCATTAAGCTTCCAGAAGGACTGGTAGAGTCTGATAAGCTTCCGGAGCCGATTTATACACCGAGTACCAAGGCAGATCTGGGCGATCATGATGAGAATATTTCCTTCGAGCAGTCTGTAGATGTGTTGGAGAAAATTTATCCTGGAAAAGGACTTGATTACGCAACACAGATCAAGGATTGCACCATCGCTCTCTACAAGAAATGTGCAGAGTATGCACTTTCCAAAGGAATTATCATTGCAGATACCAAATTTGAGTTCGGTCTGGACGAGAATGGTAAAGTCGTTCTCGGTGATGAGATGCTTACACCGGACAGCTCCAGATTCTGGCCACTGGAAGGGTACAAGCCGGGACAGGGACAGCCTTCTTTCGACAAGCAGTATGTCAGAGACTGGCTCAAGGCAAATCCGGACAATGATTTCCTTCTTCCGGAAGAAGTTGTTACAAAGACCGTTGATAAGTACAAAGAAGCATATGAGCTTCTGACAGGTAAGCCTTTTACAAGATAGATATAGGAGATCACAATGATTCAGAATAACAGTTATGATGCGGATACACTTCATGAGGAGTGTGGCGTCTTCGGAATGTATGATTTTGACGGTGCAGATGTAGCATCGACAATATATTATGGACTGTTTGCCCTGCAGCACCGTGGCCAGGAGAGCTGCGGTATTGCAGTCAGCGATACCAGCGGTCCTAAGGGCAAGGTTCTTTCCTACAAGGGAATGGGACTTGTAAATGAAGTGTTCGCACCGGAAAATCTTGAGCAGATGAAGGGGGACATCGGAGTCGGACATGTACGTTACTCAACGGCCGGTTCTTCTACCCGCGAAAATGCCCAGCCACTCGTGTTAAATTATGTCAAAGGTACATTGGCACTTGCCCACAACGGCAATCTGATCAATGCACCACAGCTTCGCAAGGAGCTGGAATATACGGGAGCAATTTTCCAGACCACCATTGATTCTGAGGTGATTGCCTACTATATCGCAAGGGAGCGGTTGAATTCCCAGTCAGCAGAAGAAGCCGTGCGCCGTGCGTGCCAGCGTCTTAAGGGAGCTTACGCACTGGTTGTGGCAAGTCCGCGTAAATTGATCGGGGCGCGTGACCCATACGGCTTTAAGCCGCTTTGTATCGGAAAGCGTGACAATTCTTATATTATCACATCGGAAACCTGTGCACTTGACACCATTGGTGCAACATTTGTGCGTGATGTGCTGCCGGGAGAAGTTGTGACCATTTCTCCGGAAAAAGGTATTGAGTCCGATATGACCATGGCACTTCCGAAAGAAAAGGAAGCACGCTGTATTTTTGAGTACATCTATTTTGCAAGACCGGACAGTCATATTGACGGGGTGAGTGTATATGCAAGCCGGATCAAGGCCGGAAAGTTTCTGGCACAGGATTCGCCGGTAGAGGCAGATCTGGTGACAGGTGTGCCGGAGTCCGGAAATGCTGCAGCACTTGGCTATTCTCTGGCATCCGGGATTCCGTATGGTACAGCCTTTGTCAAGAACGGCTATGTAGGACGTACGTTTATCAAGCCAAAGCAGAGCAGCAGGGAATCCAGCGTACAGGTGAAGCTGAATGTGCTGCGTGAGGCAGTGGCAGGGAAACGTGTCATTATGATCGATGATTCGATTGTAAGAGGTACGACATCGGATCGTATTGTGCGCATGTTAAGGGATGCAGGAGCAACCGAGGTGCATGTACGCATCAGTTCTCCGCCATTTTTATGGCCTTGTTATTTCGGAACCGATATTCCGGCGCGTGAGCAGTTGATTGCCTACAACCGTACGATTGAAGAGATCCGCCAGATTATCGGAGCAGATTCCCTTGGTTATCTCGGAATCGACCGTCTGAAAGAAATGGCGGAAGGACTTCCGATCTGTACCGGCTGTTTTACGGGCAAATACCCGATGGAACCGCCGAAACAGGACATTCGCGGTGAGTATTATGACAAAGAGATTGATCTTGAGCGCAAGATGAGCCGATAAGTTGTTACCAATGTAATCAAATAAAAGGAGAAGAACATGAGCACAGACAGATATACAAGCCCTCTTTCCGAGCGTTATGCCAGCAAGGAAATGCAGTACATTTTTTCCCAGGATATGAAGTTTTCCACATGGAGAAAACTCTGGATCGCACTGGCTGAGACAGAGATGGAACTCGGACTTTCCGAGAATGGAAAGCCGGTCATCACACAGGATATGATTGATGAGATGAAAGAACATGTCAATGACATTAATTATGACGTAGCAGTTGCACGTGAGAAACTGGTGCGTCATGATGTCATGAGCCATGTGTATGCTTATGGACAGCAGTGCCCGAAGGCAGCCGGTATCATTCATCTGGGGGCTACTTCCTGCTATGTTGGAGATAATACAGACATCATTATTATGAATGAGGCATTAAAGCTCGTACATAAAAAACTGGTCAGCGTGATTGCGGAACTGTCCAATTTTGCAGAAAAATATAAGGATCAGCCGACCCTTGCATTTACGCATTTCCAGCCGGCACAGCCGACAACAGTCGGAAAGCGGGCAACACTCTGGACACAGGAGTTTCTGATGGATCTGGAGGATCTGGAGTATGTACAGAGTACGTTAAAACTGCTGGGATCTAAGGGAACAACCGGTACTCAGGCAAGTTTCTTAGAGCTTTTTGACGGGGATCAGGAGACAATTGATAAGATTGATCCGATGATCGCAGAAAAAATGGGATTTAAGTCCTGCTACCCGGTTTCCGGACAGACCTATTCCCGTAAAGTGGATACCCGTGTTTTAAATGTTTTAGCAGGGATTGCTGCCAGTGCGCATAAGATGTCTAACGATATCCGTCTTCTGCAGCATTTAAAAGAAGTAGAGGAGCCATTTGAAAAGAACCAGATCGGATCTTCTGCGATGGCATACAAGCGTAATCCGATGCGGAGTGAGCGTATTGCATCTCTTTCCCGCTATGTGATGGTAGATGCATTAAATCCGGCCATTACTTCTGCAACACAGTGGTTTGAACGTACACTTGATGATTCTGCCAACAAGCGTCTGTCGGTTCCGGAAGGATTCCTTGCAATCGATGGTATCCTGGATCTGTGCTTAAATGTTGTAGATGGCCTGGTGGTATATCCGAAGGTAATTTACAAGCACTTTATGGCAGAGATTCCATTCATGGCAACCGAAAATATTATGATGGATGCCGTAAAAGAGGGTGGAAACCGTCAGGAACTGCACGAGAAAATCCGTCAGCTGTCCATGCAGGCAGGAAAGACCGTCAAGGAAGAGGGTAAGGATAACAATCTGGTAGATCTGATTGCAGCAGATCCGGCTTTTGGTCTGACAAAAGAACAGATCGAGGCAAACTTAAAACCGGAGCTGTATGTGGGTCGTGCACCGCGTCAGGTGGAAGTATTCCTGCGTGATGTGGTTCGTCCAGTGCTGGATGCACACAAAGAGGAACTCGGCGTTACTGCAGAAATTAACGTATAAATGAACCTATAAACAGACCGATCGGTTATGCTAAGAAAGACCTCCCATAACATGGGGAGGTCTTTCTTTTTCTTTGGATTTGAATAAATTTCTTTCTTTTTCACACAATAATGAAAAAGGAGGACAACAGGAATGGGTCTGATGATCAAAATTATTGAAATTCATGGAAGGGAAATTCTGGATTCAAGAGGAAATCCTACGGTTGAGGTGGAAGTGACCGCGCAGACAGAGACAACGGGAAAGAAGACTACGGGCAGGGAATCTGTGCCATCTGGAGCCAGTACCGGAAGATTTGAGGCGATTGAGCTGCGGGATGGACAGGAACGTTATTTTGGGCTTGGCGTACAGCGCGTTGTGGATCACATCAACACAAAGATCCGCAGGGAGCTGCTGGGAATGAATGTGCTGGAACAGGTACAGATTGACCGCAAACTTGTGGAACTGGATGGGACAGACAACAAAGGAAATCTGGGGGCCAATGCTTTACTTGGTGTTTCTTTAGCCTGTGCGCGCTGCGCAGCGGCAGCATTGGATATGCCGTTGTACCGTTATCTGGGAGGACCGAATGCAAAAAAATGGCCGATGCCGATGATGAATGTCATAAATGGCGGAGCTCACGCAAAGAATTACCTGGATTTTCAGGAATTTATGATTGTACCGGTCGGAGCCGAGTCGTTTCCGGATGCACTCCGGATGGGTGCGGAAATTTATCATTTTCTGAAAAAAATTTTGCAGAAAGAAGGCAAACTGACGGCAGTGGGGGATGAAGGCGGATTTGCACCGGATTTTTCCAATGCGGGAGAAGTGTTTGCATGTCTGCAGCGTGCCGTGGAGGAAGCCGGATATAAGGTGGGCAGCGATGTTGCATTTGCCATGGATGCGGCAGCATCCGAGCTGTACAGTGAGGAAGACGGAATGTATCATTTTCCGGGAGAAGCGCAGACACATGCAGAGGTGGATGTCAATCTGCGGCGTCCGGACACGCAGGGAGGTGCCTATACATCCGAAGCACATGTGAAAACGCAGGAGATCACCGAAAAAAAAGAAGTCCTGCGCAGTGCACAGGAAATGATTTCGCTGTATGAAGAACTTACCACGGAATATCCGCTGATTTCTATTGAGGACGGTCTGGATGAAGACGACTGGGAAGGCTGGCAGGAATTGACAAAGCGCATGAAAGAACAGGTGATGCTGGTAGGGGATGATCTGTTTGTCACGAATGTGAAACGAATCCGGTGCGGAATGGATCTTAAGGTGGCAAATGCTGTGCTGATTAAGGTCAATCAGATCGGAACGCTTACGGAAGCCATGGATGCGATTGAACTGGCGCAGAAGAACGGCTATAAGGCAATTATTTCACATCGTTCCGGAGAAACGGAAGATTCTTTTATTGCAGATCTCGCGGTGGCAGTAAATGCCGGCTGGATCAAGACAGGCGCTCCGTGCAGAGGAGAGCGCACTGCCAAGTATAACCAGCTTCTGCGGATCAGTGAAACATTATAAGAGATTCAGACGTTTGGACATGATCTCCGGATTGACCGCTTCCGAGATGGCGGTGTGTTTGTCGATTCGTCCGTCTTTATAAAGCTGTAAGATGCTGCTGTCCATGGCGATCATATTTTCTGCGGCAGAAGTGTAGATAATACCGTTGATCTGGCGCAATGCAGCACGAAGTGCCGTCAGATAGCTTGCGGTATCGGTATTGATCTCCCGCTGGGAAACAATGCTTTCCATTTCGCCGGTCCGGGAACCGATTACAATCCAGCTGGCGTACATCTGGGAAAAGATGCCGGACAGCAGCAGTGCTTTGTCGAATGATTCCCCGTGGCGGATATTCTCGTGACATTTGTCGATAAGTGCCTGCATATGCGGATTATTGACAAGTTCGCGTGCCGGGGTAAGCCCGATATTACTGTCGAGTCCGCTGGAGAGAACCAGATACAGGCAGTTTGGAACGCGTCCTGAGGCAACCGTCATGGCAAGTTTCTGTCCGAGGAACAATACGCGCCCGAGATCGGTGTGATATAAAATCATACAGATGATAAGCAATACCAGAAAGGCAATGATAAATCCAAGCATATAATGATTGAGAATGGTACTGATGTGCAGAAGCGTCCGTGTGGTATGTGTAATGATATAATTATATACACTGCTGATGATGTCCAGATCGCTGGAAGCACCGTCTGCAAGTTCTTCGGCCTTGGCCACAGGGAGGGAATCGGCGGTGAAGTTCACGTACTGGTTCGGATACAGATAAGGCTTCAGCGGATCTGTAAGTGTAACAGAAAATGTCTCGGAGAGCAGCGTTGTGTAACGGTCATCGGAAACATTTTCGTAGACACCGACCTGATAGGTTCCATCTCCGGAAGTAAGGGGAAAGGTACTATAATCTTTGTAAAGACTGTATGTATATGTGATGCCGTCTGTCCCGGTCAGCTGCAGTTTGGGTTTGGCATTGGAACCGGTGTATTTTGCCATAATATATCCTTCTTGCGTGTGGGAGATATCAATAACTGCAGTATCTGTTGTAAAAGTTTTGGTGCCGTCTGCCTGCGGGGTAAGTACCTGTGGGGTGTGATCCGTATGGGAGGCAGCTTCTGTGGCCGGGGTCTGGTTGTGCGTGGCAGAGGGCTGATCCTTGTTTTGGGAACATCCGCCAGTGAACAGACAGACACACAGTAACATAATCGGAATAAATCTGTACATTTGACAGGATTTCATGGTATACTCCTAATGATACAGTAAGTTCTATATTATCTGTGTTATATTATCAAGTGGAAATGAAAAGGAAAATTGTGAAATATAAAAAAATGTTGAAAAGACTTTTCTTTTATGATATAATCAGTTAGTCGTGAGTTTGGAATTAGGAGGTGGAAATCGTGACCGTTTTAAATACGATTTTAACTATTGTATTTATTATACTGAGTATTGTAATTACAGTGATTATCTTAATGCAGGAGGGGAAATCTGCAGGTCTTGGCGCGATCGCCGGAGCAGCAGATACTTACTGGGGCAAAAATAAGGGACGTTCCATGGAAGGAATGCTTGTAAAGCTTACAAGAATTTTTGTGATCCTGTTCCTTGTCATTGCAATGGTTCTGAATTTGGGAATCTGGTAGAAACCGGAAGCTGTCGATTACATCGGCAGCTTTTTTCATTATATAAGGAGAAGATCTGGGTATGGACGCAAAGTATGAACAGCGGAAAAAAATGATATATGACTTTATGTGCGATGATATGTATGTCCCGATGAAAATCAAGGAACTGGCGATCGTCCTCGGTGTGAAAAAAGATCAGCGCCCACAGTTGGAACAGATTCTGAATGATTTGATGATGGAGGGGCGCATCGTCTGCTCCAAGAGAGGAAAGTTCAGCAAATCGGAAGAGAAAAAGATCACAGGCACGTTTCAGGCACATCCGAAAGGATTTGGATTTGTCAGTGTGGAGGGGGAAAAGGAAGATATCTTTATTCCGGAATCCGAGACCAATGGTGCGATGCATATGGATACGGTAGAGATTTCCGTATCACCGGCAGTGACCGGACGCCGCAGGGAGGGAAAGGTGCTGCATGTGCTTGAGAGGGGCATGAAGCAGGTGGTGTGCACGTATCAGCTGAATAAAAATTTCGGCTTTGCAGTGCCGGATAATCCAAAGTTTGGTTCGGATATTTTTATTCCGCTGGAGCGTTCGAAAGGAGCTGTAAACGGTCATAAAGTCGTTGTTGAAATCACACAGTACGGGAAAAAGGGAAAGAATCCGGAAGGAAAAGTGGTGGAGATTCTCGGGCATATCAATGATCCGGGGGTGGATATCCTTTCTATTGTGCGCGCTTACGGTCTTCCGGTGGAATTTGATCCGAAGGTCATGACGCAGGTAGAGCATGTGGCAAAGCCGGTATCGGAAGCGGATATGGCAGGACGCAAGGATCTGCGCGACTGGCAGATGGTGACCATCGATGGCGAAGATGCCAAGGATCTGGATGATGCGGTGTCACTTACCATGGATCATGAAAATTATATTCTGGGTGTGCATATTGCGGATGTGTCCAATTATGTGCAGGAGCACAGTGCTCTTGACACGGAAGCGTTGAAGAGAGGAACTTCTGTATATCTGGTGGACCGGGTGATTCCGATGCTGCCGCATGCCCTGTCAAACGGAATCTGTTCCCTCAACCAGGGGGAAGAGAGGCTGGCACTCAGCTGCATCATGACGGTCAATCCTAAGGGCGAAATTATCGATCACACAATCACAGAGTCCGTTATCTGCGTGAACCGGCGTATGACGTATACCAATGTGAAAAAAATTCTGGCCGACCATGATCCGGAGGTGATGGCGGAATATGAGCCACTGGTTCCGATGTTTGAAAAGATGGCAGAACTGGCGGCAATTCTTCGCAAAAAGCGTATGAAACGTGGTTCCATCGACTTTGATTTTCCGGAAACAAAGGTAATACTGGATAAGAATGGAAATCCGGTAGATATTCGTCCGTATGACCGCAATGTGGCAACGAAACTGATCGAGGATTTTATGCTTGCTGCAAACGAGACGGTGGCAGCCGAATATTACTGGAGAGAACTTCCGTTTGTCTATCGTACGCATGAGCAGCCAGATTCGGAAAAAATACAGAAACTATCCACGTTTATTAATAATTTCGGGTACTCTCTCCACATAGGAAGTGATGAGGTGCATCCGAAAGAACTGCAGAAGCTGCTGGAAAAAATCGACGGAACTTCGGAGGAGCCGCTGATCAGCCGTCTGACCCTTCGCTCGATGAAGCAGGCACGCTATACGGTGGAAAATACCGGGCATTTTGGTCTGGCAGCGGATTGTTACTGCCATTTTACTTCACCGATCCGCCGGTATCCGGATCTGCAGATCCACCGGATTATCAAGGACAGTCTGCGGGGACGTCTGGGCGAAAAGCGCATTGGCCACTATACGCAGATACTGCCGGAGGTTGCAAAGCATGCCAGTGAGATGGAACGGCGTGCAGATGAGGCCGAGCGGGAGACAATTAAGCTGAAAAAAGTGCAGTATATGGAAAAACATATCGGAGAAACCTTTGCCGGTGTTATTTCCGGAGTCGCAGAGTACGGATTTTTCGTGGAGCTGGAAAATACTGTGGAGGGTCTGGTACGTGTGACTTCCCTCACCGATGATTTTTATCAGTATTATGAAGAAACTTATGAACTGGTGGGAGAAGCAACGAACCGCAGGTTTAAACTGGGGCAGCAGGTGCGTGTGACGGTGGATAACTGTGACCGGATCATGCGGACGATTGATTTTACACTTGCAGATTCTGACGAAAATTGATGGAATTCTTAAAATTTTCAAAATAAAAGCAGCAGTTTATTGCATTTTGCAGGAAAATCATATACACTGAGTTTACAGAACAAAAAGGAGGGAGCCGGGATGGCGAAACAACCGAAGAAGTTAATAGCCAACAATAAAAAAGTCTATCACGATTATTTTCTTGAAGAGACTTTTGAAGCCGGTATCGCTCTTGCTGGAACCGAAGTAAAGTCCATGCGCATGGGCAAGTGCAGCATCAAGGAATCCTTTATCCATATTGAAAATGGGGAGGTGATCCTCTATGGTATGCATATCAGCCCATATGAGAAGGGAAATATTTTCAACAAAGATCCGCTCCGGCCGCGCAAGCTTCTGATGCACAAGAAAGAGATTCAGAAGATGGTCGGTAAGATCGCGCAGAAAGGATACACGATTGTTCCAGTGGAAGTATACTTCAAAGGAAGTCTTGTAAAAGTGCAGGTTGCTCTGGCAAAAGGAAAGAAGCTTTACGATAAGCGTCAGGACATTGCCAAAAAAGACCAGCGGCGGGAAGCCGAACGGGATTTCAAAGTGCGGAATCTTGGATAGGTGTTTCGCAAAAAACAGGCGGGAGGCAAGAGTTATATTTTTGCTCCGCAAAAACATAACAGGGGCTAGTAATGGTTTCGACAGGGATCATGCAGCTGGAGAAGCGAGTCGTACGGGATACGTTAAATTCCACAATTAAAATTAAACGCTGAAGATAATTTAGCATACGCTGCCTAATGGCAGCAGTCTGACCTAGGGCACTCACACTTTAGGATCCAGGCTTCGACTCTGTGAGAAACGACGCAGGCTAAGCTTTGCACCTGTGGGCGTATCATGAAGCTACTAAAACCACAAGGATGTTTGTTTTCGTGTGGCGGAGGGAATGTCAAAGAATAAACTACACTCGTAGAAGGACAGGGAATTGGTTTTTGGACACGGGTTCGACTCCCGTCTAGTCCACTAAAAAAGGTGCTTAAATAAGCACCTTTTTATTTTAACAATTCCGTGATATTGATTACAAGATTATCATAAATACATACCTGTATATCATCATCAAAACGGTATTGATCTGACTTTTCTGGTGAATCCGGTTTGGCGGTGCCAAATGAAATTATAGCATAATATTGTGAGTGTTATTTTAGTGGAAAAATTACGAAAAAAGTGATAGCATGATAACATAGAAAATAACCAAAGATGAAGGAGAAGAAATGTTTCGACTGGTGGCAGATATTACAGAATTAAATATTGATCAGGTAAAGCTTCCGAAGATTCCGGGACTGGGTATGCTTATGAAGCTTCCAAATAAACAAAAAATTTCCATGATTGTCAGTGTTTTGAATGCGCAGAAAGGTCAGTTCCTTCCAAAATGGCAGGAGGCAGTGAATCAGAAGTGGGGGCAGTTGCAACTTTTGGATTATCAGGTGGAACAGCCGGGGGACGGAAGCTGTCTGGCGCGCATCCAGATTGATGTGGGAAATGCGGATTACGACAAAGCGATTGATTCGGTCATTCCGCATGTGTTTCAGGAAAAGGATGCCCATACGGTGCTCGGTGGGGATTATGCCGGATCTGGAAACCTGCAGGAAGTGATGCAATTTATGCACAATGCACCGACGGCGGCAAAGAAGGAATTTTACATTGTAAAGACATTAAGCGTGGAAAAGGAAACAATTGCAAGAAACTTTGAAAACAGTGCGGCTTCCCAGGGAGCGGTACTTCGAATTGGAAGTCTGCGTTTTTTCCTGAAACAATCCTAAAAAGGCAAAGGAACAAAAGATGTTAGGAAATACAAAAGGTAAAATGATTAATCAGTATGTGCCGGATTATGTACTCTATGATCTTGAGACAACCGGTACTTCGAGTAAATATGACGAGGTTATTGAAATTTCGGCTGTCAAAGTAAAAAACGGCGTGGTTACAGAAGAGTTCAGTCAGCTTGTGAATCCGGGCAGACCGATTCCCAGCGCGGCAAGTGCAGTAAATCATATCACGGATGATATGGTGGCGTTTGCACCAATGTTTGATTCCGTATTGCAGCAATTTCTTGCTTTTATCGGAGATGATGTGCTGGCAGGACATAATATCAATCGTTTTGATATGAAATTTTTGTATCGTGATTGTGAACGGTATTTCGGTCAGACACTAACCAACGATTACATTGACACACTGAAACTGGCACGGCTCTGTCTGCCGGAACTTTCGCATTATCGTCTGGGGGATCTGGCACAATATTACGGGATTTCCACGGCCGGGGCACACCGTGCATTAAACGACTGCCGCATGAACCAGCAGGTTTTTGAAAAGCTGGCAAAGGAGTTGGATGGGACTACCGGGCGGCGCAGGATGGAAATAAAAAATTGTCCGGTGTGTGGGCAGCCACTGAAAAAAAGGAACGGAAGGTTCGGAGAGTTTTGGGGATGTACGGGATTTCCGACATGCAGATATACAGAAAATATATGATATATGACGGAAAAACCGTAAGGAGGAGTGTATGAAAACAAGGGAAGAGGCGCTGGCATATGCATTGTCTTTTCCGAAAACCTATCAGGAGGCGCCGTTTCATGATAATAACTGGCAGCTTGTGCGGGTAGAGGGAAGCAAAAAGGCGTTTTTGTGGACCTATGAGAGGGAAGGATACATTAATTTAAATGTGAAAGCGGATCCGCAGTGGCGTGATTTCTGGAGAAGTACCTATGCATCTGTCATTCCGGGATGGCATCAGAATAAAGATCATTGGAATACCATTATTCTGGATGGTACCGTTCCGGAGCAGGAAATCCAGCGTATGATTGCGGAAAGCTATGATCTGGTTACGGACAGTCCGACCAGACGGATTTATGAAGCGGTTAAAAAAATCCCGCGCGGAAAAGTGGCAACATATGGACAGGTTGCGGAGATGGCCGGAAATAAAAAGATGGCACGCGCCGTGGGAAATGCATTGCATAAAAATCCGGATCCGGAGAAGATTCCCTGTTATCGTGTGGTGAACGCAAAGGGAGAATTAGCTGGAGAATTTGCGTTTGGTGGAGAAGGTGCGCAGGCAAGGCTATTGCAGGCGGATGGAATTGCAGTTGTCGATGGACGTGTTGATTTAAAAATCTATGGTATATAAGTCGTTGTTTTGCTGCGTGTTCCGTTCCTCTTGCAAAAATCAAAAGCCTCAGACCATGCTGTGAATCACCAATTTAGAAAAAATTAAGAAAATTGTTAGCAGACATGCTTGACGAGTGCTAAAAACAATGCTATAACAAAACTGAAGCAAAGATATAAGTACGTCTTAGTGGAAAATGCTCTGACTGAGATGGAATGACAGGAAGTGCATTTTAGAAAGCAGTTCCTGTTTTTGTGATTGGTGAGGTGATAATTATGGCAGCAAAAAGAGATTTTTACGAAGTTTTGGGAATAGATAAAAATGCAGACGAAGCAACGATTAAAAAGGCATATCGAAAACTTGCCAAAAAATATCATCCGGATATGAATAAAGGAAATCCAAATGCGGAAAAGATTTTTCAGGAAGTAACGGAAGCTTACGAAGTGTTGGGAGATCCGAAGAAGCGGAAATTGTATGATGAGTACGGTCCGATTTCGCTGGAGGCAGGTTTTGATCCGGAGAAGATGAAACAGGCACAGTACGGGAATCCATTTGGAAATGGAGGATTTTATCAGTCGTATTCTTCCGGAGAACCGGGCAGCGGATATCAGGAGTTCCATTTTGATGGTTCTTCCGATATGGATGATATTCTTGACAAATTGTTTGGAAAAAAAGGTGGATTCCACGGAACCGGAGGTTTTGGCGGAAGAAGCGGATTTGGAAGTAGTGGAGAATTTGGCAGTGGTTTTGGCGGAGTACATGAGGAAAGAGGGCAAAATATCGAGACGGAAGTACCGATCAGCTTTGAAGAAGCGGTATTTGGCTGTGATAAAAGGTTTACGCTTTCTTCTAGTGACGGAAAGAGCCAGAACTTTGAAGTGCATATTCCGGCAGGCATTGCAAACGGGCAGTCTGTGCGTCTGAAAGGGAAAGGACAGAAAGGGTACAATGGAAAGGATGGAGATCTGCTGATCAAAGTCAAAGTCGGAGAAAAATCTGGTTACGAGCGAAAAGGCCAGGATGTTTATACGACGGTGAAAATTCCGTATACAACAGCTGTGCTCGGAGGAGAGATAAAGATCCATACGTTGTATGGAGATGTTGTCTGTAAGATTAAACCGGGTACACAGTCTGGGGCAAAAATCCGATTGAAAGGAAAGGGCGTAGCAGCCATGAATAATCCGGCAGTTCACGGAGATGAATATGCCCAGGTGCAGATAGAGGTTCCGACACATTTGTCGCAGACTGCAAAAGAAAAATTACAGGAATATGCACGGGCATGCAGCTGAATGTGAGGTTACTGTTCGCAGGGTAACCTGTGAACAGTAACATGTGAGTGAATAGTAACGATGAAATAACAGAAGATCCCTTGACAAGAGGAACTTTCCATGCTTAAATAAATTTAGTTATATGACTGACGGATAAGTGGAAGAACCACGTGGAGTATAACAAGAGATATAAAGGTGACAGATCCAAAGATTGCACCGCAGATAGGGCGATACATCACAGATGTACCGCAGATAAGGCGATGCTTCAGAGAAGCACCGCAGGAGCCGACCGTCTGGGCACCGCACATTGCAGGGAAATACATGAAATATGTATTTGATTGAAATGTGGGTTCCCGGATGTGTCGGTTTTTATTTATTTTAGGCGTATTTGCGAAAGGAGAAACAAATGCAGAAGGTAGCACTCAGTAAAGAATTAGGCGCAACAACATATCCGGGACGTGGTATTGTGATCGGACGTTCTAAGGATGGAAAGAAGGCGGTAACTGCTTATTTTATTATGGGAAGAAGCGCAAACAGCCGTAATCGTGTATTTGTAGAGGATGGCGAAGGTATCCGTACACAGGCATTTGATCCGTCAAAGCTGGAAGATCCGAGCCTGATCATTTACGCACCGGTTCGAGTACTTGGCAACAAGACGATTGTGACAAACGGAGATCAGACCGATACGATTTATGAGCTGATGGATAAGCAGCAGACATTTGAGCAGGCGCTGCGCACCAGAGAATTTGAGCCGGACGCACCAAATTATACTCCACGTATTTCCGGTATCATGCACATTGATAAGGGTGAGTTCAATTATGCGATGTCTATCTTAAAGAGCAACAACGGAAATCCGGATGCATGCAACCGTTACACGTTTGCATACAGCAACCCGGTTGCCGGAGAGGGACATTTTATCCATACTTATATGGGAGACGGAAATCCACTGCCAAGTTTCGAGGGTGAACCAACCTGGGTTGATATTGATGGAGATATCGATACGTTTACGAAAATGGTATGGGAGAATTTAAATGAGGATAATAAAGTTTCCCTGTTTGTACGTTTTATTGACATTGAGACCGGAAACTATGAGTCAAGAATTGTAAACAAGAATAAATAAAAATAAATAAGAGCGGATTGTTGAAAAAGGAGAAAATCATGCAGGAATATGAATTAAAATACGGATGTAACCCAAATCAGAAACCGGCCAGAATCTATATGGCAGATGGCAAAGATCTGCCGATTAAGGTGCTCTGTGGAAGAGCCGGATATATCAATTTTCTGGATGCTTTTAATGGATGGCAGCTGGTAAAGGAATTAAAGAAGGCAACCGGACTTCCGGCAGCAACTTCTTTCAAACATGTTTCCCCGGCTGGTGCAGCGGTAGGACTTCCGCTGTCTGACGTGGAAAAGAAAATTTACTGGGTCGATGATATGGATATTGAGTTTACACCGCTTGCAAATGCTTATATCCGTGCCAGAGGTGCAGACCGTATGTCTTCATTCGGAGATTTTATTTCCCTGTCAGACATCTGTGATGCAGCAACAGCAAAGGTCATCAAGCGCGAGGTTTCCGATGGTGTGATTGCTCCGGGATATACGGAGGAAGCTTTGGAAATTTTAAAGCAGAAAAAGAAGGGCAATTACTGTGTAATCGAGATTGATCCGGCATACGAGCCGGCTCCGATCGAGCATAAGGATGTATTTGGTATCACATTCGAGCAGGGAAGAAATGAACTTCATATCGGAGATGATTTCTTTGACAACATCGTGACAGAAAACAAAGAACTGCCGGAGCAGGCAAAGATTGATCTGGCAATTTCCATGATCACTTTAAAGTATACACAGTCTAACTCTGTATGTTATGTCAAGGGCGGACAGGCAATCGGTATCGGAGCAGGACAGCAGTCCCGTATCCATTGTACCCGTCTGGCTGGTTCGAAGGCAGATAACTGGTGGCTGCGCCAGTCTCCACAGGTTTTAGGACTGCAGTTTGTTGACGGTATCAAGCGTGCGGACCGTGACAATGCCATTGATCTGTACATGGGTGAGGATTATATGGATGTCCTTGCAGATGGTGCATGGGAGAAGATTTTTAAGGCAAAACCGGCGGTATTTACCGCAGAAGAGAAGCGTGCATGGCTGGATAAAAATACCGATGTGGCATTGGGATCGGATGCATTCTTCCCATTTGGCGACAATATTGAGCGCGCACACAAAAGCGGCGTAAAGTATGTGGCAGAGCCGGGCGGATCGGTACGTGATGACAATGTGATCGAGACATGTAATAAATACGGTATGGTTATGAGCTTTACTGGAATCCGTTTATTCCATCACTAATTTCAAAGGGACAGGATACGGACATGCGGAATCTGTTCGTAGGATCATAAACTCTAAAATCCAAACACAAAAACAGCCATTTGGAAATATCCAAATGGCTGTTTTTGTGTTTGGATGATGAAAAATAAATGAATTTGCGCAAAATGTGGGTTCTATATGCATGAAAAATATACTAAAAAATACGAAAAATATTAAAAATTACACAAAACAACCGATTGCGCAAATAAAAAAGAATATGCTTGGAATTGTGAAAAGTGTGCAAAAAAAAAGCGAAATATATCAAAATTATACATTGACACTGTGGGACTCTCTTGTTATACTAGAACCATAGAACAACCGATTGCGCAAAAGCGCAGTCCAGAAATAAAATACATCTAGCGGAGGGAGAACGAGATGGACAAATTTATTGTAAACATCATCCATCGCCCGGAGATGGTTCCAGAGTATTCTGCAACCGTGACCGGACAGGGAAAGGAAGAGGATATCGGAGATAAGGCTTTACTTACAGAGTCTCTCGATATTTTCAAGACACAGCAGAGACTGGCACATGAGAATGGCCTGAAAGTTACCATTCAGATGACATATGCTTCTTTGTTTAACGATGAAGCGGTTGAGATCGCAAAACATGATCATGAAGTCTATGGAGACGAAATCGCACTTTCCCTTTTGGGACTGCCTTGCGAAGAGTTCCGTGAGAAATATAAGACAAAAGATTTCTGTATCTGGATGTTTTCCATGGAAGACAAGAAGGCAATCGTTAATGATGTGTTCGAGAAATTCCATGATCGTTTCGGCTTTTATCCGGAGTCAACCGGTTCCTACTATATGGACGCAGAACTGATCAATTATGTGAAGGAAGCTTACCCGTCTGTGAAGTGTGCGGTAGCTACCTGCTGGGAGGAAGGCCCGAAAGCATATCATACCTGTAACAACTCCTGGTATACACTTTTCGATGGCGGCCCATGGGCACCATGGATTCCATCCAAGCAGAATACACATGCGCCGGCAGCAAATCAGGCAGAGGACAGTGGAATCGTAGCTATCCCACACCTTTCCCGTGACCTGATTGCATGTTATGACGGAAACGGATCAAACTTCGGTACACATCCACAGAACGTGCTTCGCGGTATGATTTATGATACAAAGACCTGGGAGTATCCGTATCTGTATAACCTGATCGATCAGTATCGTGATCTGGAAAAATACAACAATGGATATGCTTACAACATGATGTTCGTCGGACCAGGCTGGATGAACAAGATGGGTCGCTGGGAGGCTCCATATGATCTGCTGTTAAAGTCATACAGTGACGGATGTAAGTATTACGGAGATTTGAAGAAAGAGGGCAAGCTGGTAGATATGACCATGTCCGAGTTCGCAGATCACTACAGAAAGAAGAAAGGCATTACCGACGAGAAACGTTATACAGAGCCGGAATGTGCCCTTTGGAGAGATATTTTATACGGATCTGACAAGCAGCTGTTCTGGTACTGCGATCCGTTTATGAGAGCCTGTGTTAATATGGATCAGGGTGGTGCGATTGTTGACCTTCGTCCATATGTTGCAAAATTAAACTGGCCGGTTGGTATCGGAACACCTCATGTACAGGATGCTTCTTATCCATTCCTGATTCAGGAGAAGTACCGTGCCGGATACTTTACACATTACGCAGGAGAAGGAACCGTCAGAAGTGCAAAGCTCTGCTACAAGGGTGAGGAAGTAGATCTGTGCCTCTGCCCGACACATGCACATTTCTCACAGGAAGGCAATACCAGAATCCTGACACTGGATCCGGTAACCATCGAGTTTAACGGACTGACAGTAAAATTACAGACAAAGGAATATTTTGAGGAAGGTTCTTCTAAGATCAAGATCGAAAGAAGTATTCTCGAGATGAGTGATCCTGATGCAGAGGTTACCATTGATGAGTACATGGTAGCATGCTACGGAACCACAGAGTATCCGGAAGATATGACATCTGTCGTATTAAAATGCGAAGGTGCAGATGAAAAGACCATTCACTATGCATACAAGTGCCGCAGTGAAGTCCTGGCAGGAGCAACCGCAGTCAGCGCTGTAGTGCCTCCAATCGACACCAAAGTTTCCCTGACTGCTTCTTCTACAGACGCAGAAGGATACATTGAGGAAGGATATGCATTCTCACCAATGTTTAAACTTGGATATAAGAAGACTATTACAGACAAGGAGGTATTTGCAACATGGCTCAACTTGGAAAAGGCAAATTAAATTACAGATGTCCGTCCTGCTTTATGAGAGACCTCGACATCGATATGTTTTACAATAAAGATACAAAGATTTACAGTTGTATCCGCTGCCAGTACAGAGGTACGGAGGAAGACGTTTTAGCGAAAAATGAGATGGTTCGATTCCGTTATGGGGCAATGCATAAGAGATTCGACAAGTTTGATTTCGACTAAAAAGAACGTGCGGCAGCTGCCGCACGTTTTTAATATCAGGGTATAACTTTCAGGGAGTATAATATGCCTATGGGACGAAAACAAAAAGAAACCGTGGAACTGCGTCTTTATGAAATTCCACAGGGAGAACCGGTACTTGCTTTGTTGGGAGAGGAGTGGAACCGGGTATACGGACATGACAATTTTTATCTGCATTTCCATAACCTTATGGAGATTGGAATTTGCAGAAAAGGGGAAGGGGAGCTTATTATAAATGAACACACGTATACCTACCGGACGAATTCTGTTACCCTGATTCCACCGAATATTCCGCATACAACGATCAGTAATGGAATGACCAGAAATTCCTGGGAATTTTTATATGTGGATGTCAACCATGTCATGGAGGAACTGTATGGCGACCGGATCGCACAAAAAAATGAGGCCATTGAACTGGTACGCAGATCGGCACATTTGCTGCATGGGAGCGAGTGTCCGGAGATTGCAGAGATCGTCAATGCCATCATCCGGGAAGAAAAAAAGCAGAGTCCGTATTATCGTCAGGTGATCACAAGTTATCTGCATGCGCTGGTGTATGAGATGTTTCGTCTGAATGAAGTACAGACACAGACGAGACTTGAGGCGGCAGGAAGCGGAACAATGCGGCAGATCGCAGATGCACTCACGTTTGTCAATGACCATTATCAGGAAGAGGTAAAAGTGTGCACCCTTGCGCAGGTCTGTGGGATGAGTGAGACATCTTTCCGGAAAGTGTTTGAAGAATATGTGCATATGCTGCCGATGGATTATGTGAATCTGGTGCGTGTACAATACGCGTGTGAACAGATGAAGCATGGCAATGATTCGATGGATGAGGTTGCCAGAAAGGCAGGATTTTCCACAACTTCCACCTTTAACCGGAATTTTAAAAAATTTTTTAATACGTCGCCATACCAGTGGAAGATCAATCCACAGCGGTATGAGCGGAAATTACAGAACTTTCATATTAACGCATTAAAGGGATGGTAAACGTTTTCGAAGAAAAGGAGAAAAGATGAGCAGATTTATTAAAGGAATGGACCTTTCCACATTGCTTGAGTTAGAGCGCTGTGGGGCAAAATATTATGACCATGGAAAAGAGCGGGATATTTTAGAAATCATGAAAGATTATGATGTGGACACAATCCGTCTGCGTCTGTGGAATGACCCGTATTCCGAAACCGGTGAACCGTACGGTGCCGGATGCAATGATCTGGCAGAGACAATTGCCATCGGAAAGAAAGTATCCGATGCGGGATTCGGCGTATTATTAAATTTTCATTACAGTGATTTCTGGGCAGATCCGGGAAAACAGATTAAGCCAAAGGCATGGAAAGATTTTGACGCGGACCAGCTGGAACAGGCAGTTTATGAGTTTACCGGGGATTCTCTGCGCAAAGTACTGGAAGCCGGTGTCAATGTGACAATGATCCAGGTGGGCAACGAAGTGACCAACGGACTGCTCTGGCCGGAGGGATTAAAGCCGAATTATGACAATATTGCAAGGTTTATCAGTTCCGGTATCCGGGCATGCCGTGCTGTTAAGCCGGAGATCCCGCTGATGATTCATCTCGACAACGGTGGAAACAATGAGATGTACCGCGACTGGTTCGATCATTATATGGAGCGTGGGGAAGATTTTGATTATATCGGACTTTCCTATTACCCGTTCTGGCATGGCACCCTGCAGATGCTTGAAGACAACATGAACGATATGGCAGCCCGTTACGGGAAGGAACTGATCGTGGCAGAGGTTTCTATGGGATATACCATGGAAGATTACAAGCAGTATGAGAAACTAAAGGACAGTGAGCGAAAGGGATATGCGACAAAGCCGGAACTTGTGGCAAAGATCGAGTATCCGATGACGGTACAGGGCCAGGCAGATTTTACGAAGGACTTCTTAAACCGCGTGGTACATGTGCGTGACAACAAAGGTCTGGGATTTTTCTGGTGGGAGCCTGCATGGATTCCGGTACACGGAAGCGGCTGGGCAACGCCGGCATCCTTAAAGTATATGAATGATCCGGGACCATGTGGCAATGAGTGGGCCAATCAGGCGCTGTTTGACTATGACGGAAATGTTCTTCCGGCGCTGGAAGTGATCCGCGATTTCAAAAAATAATATATGTAAAAATGTTGCATGAAAGAAGGGGAATGTTGCAAGTTGCGCAAAGCATATTGCAAAGAATTTCCCTTCATGTATAATGGAATTATCAAGAAAACGAACCGCTGCACCAAGCAGCGGATAAACATGTAGAAAGGGAGAGAACAATGATTCAGAATGATGTATTAGCAAAGTTTAAAGAAATCTTTGGCGATGAGGGGGACATCAGAGTATATTTTGCACCGGGACGTGTAAATCTGATCGGTGAGCATACCGATTACAACGGCGGACATGTATTTCCATGTGCACTTACCATTGGAACCTACATGGCAGCGAGAAAGAGAACTGATCGGAAACTGCGTTTTTATTCCATGAACTTCGATGAACTGGGAGTAATCGAAAGTTCTCTGGATGCATTTACTCCGGACCCGGATGGATTGTGGACCAACTATCCGATGGGGGTTATGTGGGCATTTGAAGGACGCGGCATGAAATTGGAAACAGGTCTGGATATTGCATTATTCGGAAATATTCCAAACGGTTCCGGACTTTCTTCTTCCGCATCCTTAGAAGTGGTTACCGGATATATGTTAAAGGATCTGTATGGTTTTGATGTGACCAATCAGGATCTGGCTCTGATCGGACAGTATTCCGAGAACAATTACAATGGCTGCAACTGTGGAATTATGGATCAGTTTGCATCTGCTATGGGTAAAAAAGACAATGCAATTTTCCTGGATACCTCTGATTTATCCTTTGAATATGCACCAATCGTGCTGGATGGGGCAAAAATTGTTGTCACCAACAGTATGGTAAAGCACAGTCTGGTTACTTCCGCTTATAATGATCGCAGAAATGAGAGTGCACAGGCACTGAAGGATCTGCAGACGGTTGTGGATATTAAGACTCTCGGCGATCTGACCGATGAACAGTTTGAGCAGTACAAGGGGGCGATTAAGGATGAAGTTGCCCAAAAGAGAGGCAAACATGCGGTCTATGAGAATCAGCGTACGATTGCAGCGGTCAAGGCTTTAAAGGAAAATGATATTGAAACATTCGGAAAACTTATGAATGCTTCCCATGTTTCCCTGCGTGACGATTATGAGACCTCCTGTCCGGAAGTGGATGTACTTGTGGATGAAGCATGGAAGATTCCTGGTGTGATCGGTTCCCGTATCACCGGAGGCGGATTCGGTGGATGCACGGTCAGTATCGTAAAGGATGCATCCGTGGACGAATTCAAGGAGAAGCTGACAAAGGCATATGAGGAAAAAGTCGGAAAGACACCGGAATTTTATGTGGTTTCCATCGGAGATGGCCCAAGCCGTCTGATTTAAGAACGTATTACATAGGGTAAATGTGTGCGGAGCTGATTGGAACCGCATTTGCCGACAGGCTTTATAAAAAGGAGTACGAGATGATTCAGGAGAACATTTTAGAGTTAGTAAAATATGGTCTGAGCACCGGACTGGTAGATCCGGAGGACAAAGTATATACCATTAACCGCCTGCTGGAGCTTTTTCAGGTAGACGAAATCGAGGATGCGGTATTTGAAAAGGTGGAAAATCTTCCGGCATGGACACAGGAAGAGGCAGAAGGAAAACTTGAGGGAATCCTTGCAGAAATGATGGATTATGCATATGAGAATGGTCTCATGGCAGAAAACAGTATTGTATACAAAGATTTGTTTGATACAAAAATTATGGGATGTCTGGTACCGGAACCAAGCAGTGTCCGCAAGACGTTCCGTGATCTGTATGAGCATACCTCACCGCTTGCCGCAACGGATTATTTTTACAAATTAAGCTGTGACAGCAATTATATCAGAAGACAGCGTATCAAAAAAGACCGCAAGTGGACAACCGACACCGAGTTTGGAACACTGGATATCACCATCAATCTGTCCAAACCGGAGAAAGATCCAAAAGCCATTGCGGCAGCAAAAAATGCAAAGCAGAGCGCGTATCCAAAGTGCCAGCTCTGTAAGGAAAATGAGGGATATGCAGGACGTGTCAACCATCCGGCACGCCAGAACCACCGCATCATTCCACTGACGATTAACAACAGTGACTGGTTTTTCCAGTATTCTCCATATGTATATTACAATGAGCACTGCATCGTGTTCAATTCCAAGCATACACCGATGAAAATCGAGCGTGCAACGTTTGGAAAACTTCTGGATTTTGTGACACAGTTTCCACATTATTTTGTAGGTTCCAATGCAGACCTGCCGATCGTTGGAGGTTCCATCTTAAGTCATGATCATTTCCAGGGTGGACATTATACATTTGCCATGGCAAAAGCACCGATTGAGAAAGAACTTCAGTTTGAAGGATTTTCTGATGTGAAAGCTGGAATCGTGAAATGGCCGATGTCTGTTATCCGTATCAGCGGACCGGATAAGGAGCGCCTGATCGAACTGGCAGACAAGATTCTCTTAACCTGGAGAGGCTATACCGATGAGGATGCATTCATCTATGCCGAGACAGACGGAGAGCCACACAATACGATCACACCGATTGCACGCAGACGTGGAGATGATTTTGAACTGGATCTGGTACTGCGCAACAACATCACGACCGGGGAACATCCTCTGGGAGTATATCATCCACATGCAAAACTGCATCATATCAAAAAAGAGAACATCGGTCTCATCGAGGTTATGGGACTTGCGGTACTGCCTGCCCGCTTGAAGGACGAGATGGCAGAGCTTGCCGATGCACTGGTAAATGGTACAGACTTACGTGCGACAGAAACACTTGCTTCCCATGCAGAATGGGCAGAAGGTTTCCTTCCGAAGTATGATAAGATCACAAAAGACAATGTGATGGATATTCTGCATGAGGAAATCGGTCTGGTCTTTAATGAAGTATTGCAGGATGCAGGTGTGTACAAGTGTACACCGGAAGGACGTAAGGCATTCGAACGTTTTATTGCAGCTGTTTAATTGCGTTCTCTGGCAGATATAAGTTTTCTCAATGTGACGGAAGAAAGCGTATATTCTCTTTCTACAGAAAAATTTGCAAAGCAGCTCTGGCATTGATTTCAGGTTCTTTGTGTAAGGATTTTCATTTTATGCAATTATCTTTATTCAGTGAGTGCCAGAGCAAGTTGCAAATTTGTTCTTCCGAAAGAAATATACGCCTTCTTCCTGTTGGTTGGAGAAAAGATAATTTGGAAAATGTGCTGGTATCTATACAAAGAAAATTTGCATAAAAGATACCGTTATGGTATCTATACACTTAAAATGTAACATTTAGATACCACAAAGTCTCTATGGAACAAAAATTGCTTCTTCAGGTACCATTTTTTCAAAAAATCGGTATCTGAAGAAGCAATTTTTCTCTTGCAGGTGACATTCCTTTATTTTAGGCATTGAAAATAAGGAAATGTGTCACCTTAATCATTATTTTTTTATCAATAGATCCCATTTACAGAATTTGTGAAAATCGTTCTTTCACTTATCTTTTTTCCAATCAACAGGAAGAAGGGGGACATTTCTTTCGGAAGAATAAATTTGCAACTGCGCCGTAGTTCCATCACATAACGCTAATGGCATTAAAGTAAAATTTTTCAAAAAAGAACCTGAAATCAAAATCGGCGCTGCTTTGCAAATTTTTCTGGAGAAAGAGAATGTCCCCCTTCTTCCGTCGCATCGAGAAAACTTATATTTATACCTGTTATTTATTGGCAAACCCTCCGCATAAGCTTCTTCCGACAGTGGAAGAATGCCGGAAGCAGGAAACAATCCGCAAACAGCCATGCCAGCGGACTGGCAAAACACGCAGCTGTAAATCCGAAGATCGGTACAAAGATCAGACCGATCAATGCGCGGGCAATCATCTCAAATACACCGGCAAATACAGCAAAGCCGGAAAAGCCCATTCCCTGGATAAGAAAACGAACAATATTGACCAGCGACAGAAGCATATAAAAGCAGGTGTTGGTGATCAGAAATTGTCTGGCCTGTGCGACAACCTGTGAGATATTGGCACTGTCCGAAGGATCTATAAACAGATAGATCAGTGGACGTGCAAGGAAAATGATGACAACAAGGATCGCTGCGGAGTAAACTGCGGCAAGAATGGTGGCAGATTTCATACCGCTTGCCAGACGATCGTATTTTCCGGCGCCAACGTTCTGTCCGCCGTAAGTTGCCATGGTAGAACCGAGTGCGTCAAACGGGCACATCATAAACATCGAGATACGGCTGCCGGCCGTCATGGCTGCCACGGCGCCTGAACCTAAGGTGTTGACAGCAGTCTGCAGAATGACGCTTCCGATGGCGGTAATGGAATACTGCAGACCCATAGGAAGTCCCATAATCAGAAGATTTCTTACATAGGAAGCATCCAATACCCAGTCGGAGCGCTTCAGGTGCAGAATGTCAAATTTCCGGATGATCACGAAAAGACACAGCACACCGGAAACCGCCTGCGATAAAACGGTAGCAAATGCGGCACCAAAAACTCCCCAGTGCAGACAGATGATAAAGAACAGATCCAGTCCGATATTTAAGACAGCCGCAACGATCAGAAAAATGACCGGCGTGATGGAGTCCCCCAGAGAACGCAGGTAGGAGGAGAGTATATTATAAAGGATGATGGCTGGTATGCCGGCAAAAATAACAACAATATAATTATAGGACAGGTCGATAATATCGGAAGGTGTCTGCATCAGCACCAGAATCTGCCGACAGAAAATGACGGTCAGTGCCGTGAGAACACCGCCGATGAGAACCGACAGAATGGCGGAATTACCGACATATTTGCGCACGCCGTCATAGTCGCGCGCACCGAACCGCTGGGCAACCGGCAGACCGAAACCGTTGCAGATTCCCTGACAGAATCCTATGATCAGAAAATTGATACTTCCGGTTGCCCCAACTGCAGCAAGTGCCGTCACGCCGAGATAGCGGCCGACGATGATGGTGTCCATGAGACTGTAAAATTGTTGAAACAGCATACCGAACAGAAGCGGTACGGCGAAACCGAGAATCAGTTTCATAGGGGAACCGCTGGTCAATTCTTTTGTTGTACTTCTTGCCATAATGATTTACTCCTTTTATATTTTAAACAAAACTGCAAATGCTAGGATATTTTATCACGATTGTGTAAAACTGCAAGAGGAAAAAATGCTGAAATTTCATTTTTTTTGCGTTTTTTTTGCCGCGTCAATTCTTTACATTTGAGGAAGAATGCGGTAGAGTGGTAAGTGACTGTAATATTGTACATATAAAGGAGATTAAAGTTGAAAAACTGGGAAAAAAATATACGTAAGGTTGTTCCCTATACACCGGGAGAGCAGCCAAAGAAATCACAGATCATCAAGTTAAATACCAATGAAAATCCATATCCGCCGGCACCGGGGGTAAAGGAAGCACTGGCATATTTTCATACGAATGATCTGCGGCTGTATCCGGATCCGGTTGTGACAGATCTGGTGGATGGGATTGCACAATTCTATCAGGTAGATCCTTCACAGGTCTTTGTCGGTGTCGGATCGGATGATGTGCTTGCAATGCTGTTTATGACCTTCTTTAATTCAAAGAAGCCGATTCTGTTTCCGGATATTACCTATTCCTTTTATGACGTGTGGGCAGAAATGCTTCGCATTCCGTATACACAGATTCCGCTGGATGATGCATTCCGCCTGAATCCGGCAGATTATAAATGTGAAAATGGTGGAATTGTATTCCCAAATCCGAATGCGCCGACCGGGGAACTTCTTCCGGTATCTGCCATCGAGGAGATCATTCAGGCAAATCCGGATGTGATTGTGATCGTGGATGAGGCATATATTGACTTTGGAGGAGAGAGTGCCCTGCCTCTGATTGATAAATACGATAATGTAATTGTGGTACAGACATTTTCCAAGTCACGTTCTCTGGCGGGGTCGAGGATTGGCTTTGCCATCAGTAATCCGACACTGATTAAATATTTAAATGATGTGAAGTATTCCTTCAATTCATACACGATGGATCGTATCACCATTGCGTTGGGAACGGCATCTATCCGTGACCGGGCATATTTTGAGCAGACGACAGAGAAAATCATAAAGACAAGAGAGTGGACCAAAGAGCAGCTTCGGGCACTCGGGTTCGTATTTGGTGATTCCAAAAGCAACTTTATTTTTGCCATGCATCCGGATGTTTCCGGTGTGGAACTGTTTGAAGCACTGAAGAAAAACGATATTTATGTGCGGCATTTTGGCAAGCCGGCACGGATCAACGAATATCTGCGTATCACAATCGGTACGGATGAGCAGATGCATAAACTGATCGATTTTCTGAAAAAATATTTAAATAAATAAAGCGAGGATTTTTTATGTTGACAAAATACTTGTGGGTATTTTTTGTTTCCATGGTACCACTGGTGGAACTGCGCGGTTCCATTATTATTTCGCAGGGACTGCAGCTGCCGGTACTTTCTTCTTATATTGTAGCAATTATCGGAAATATGCTGCCGGTGCCGGTGATTTATCTGTTTGCACGGAAAGTTCTGGTATGGGGAGCGGATAAACCGGTGATTGGAAAGTTTTTTTCCTGGTGTCTGGAGAAGGGAGAAAAGGGCGGAAAGAAATTACAGGAAAAAGCAGGCCGGGGGCTGTTTATCGCACTGCTCCTGTTTGTAGGAATTCCGCTTCCGGGAACCGGTGCATGGACAGGAACACTGGCGGCTAGTATTCTGGACATGGATTTTAAATCAACAATTATCGCCGTCATGCTCGGGGTTCTGCTGGCAGGAATTATTATGATGGTGCTCAGTGTGGCAGGATTCGGCATGTTTTTGAAATAACCAAGGAAGTAATTAATCAATGAAAGACAAGAAAAAAACCAAGACGATTCCGCGTCAGGTGCGCTGGGATAAGCTTGATAATACAGCACATCTTTTCCCGTCCATTGCGGGGGAGAGTATGACAAACGTGTACCGGATCAGTGTGACCTTAAAAGAAGAGGTTCAGGTGGAATTTCTACAGCAGGCGCTGGACATGATTCTGCCGAAATTCGATGGGTTTAATCTTCGGATGCGCACAGGCGTATTCTGGTATTATTTTGAAGAGAACGGAAAAAAGGCGCCGAAAGTCACGGAAGAGGCGATGTTTCCATGCCGGTTTATCCGGCAGAACAAAAACCGCAATTATCTGTTCCGTGTGACCTATTATAAGTCAAGAATCAATCTCGAAGTGTTTCATGTACTGACCGATGGCATGGGAGGCATTAATTTCCTCCGGGAGCTGACGTATCAGTATCTGCGTCTGGTGCATCCGGAACTGGCGGAAAAAGAAGGAAACAAACTGAGCGGAGATACCTCTCTCAGCAGGGAGGACAGCTTTGTCCGCAATTACCGCAGCAGCAAGCCAAGCGGATTTAATAAAGAAAAAGCATATCTGATCAAAGAAGATAAACTTCCGGCCGGAGAATTTGGTGTCATGCATGGGCGGATGCCGGTCTCACAGCTGAAAAAGGTAGCACATGGCTATCATGCATCTTTGAATGAATATTTTATTGCAGTCTTTGTATGGAGTGTGTATAAAGAACTGTTACACGGGATGCCGGGAGGAAAACCGATCCGAATCGCAGTGCCGGTCAATCTGCGGCCGTATTTTGATTCGGATACGACAAAAAACTTTTTTGTTATGGTATCTGCAGAATTCCGTCCACAGAAAGAGTCCTACACGTTTGAGGAAGTACTTGCATGCATACAAAGCAGCCTGCACTCCCAGATCAATAAGGAACATTTAGAGGATCTGTTTTCTTACAGTGTATCCAATCAGAGGAACCTGCTTATGCGTCCGGTGCCGTTATTTTTGAAAAATATTGCCATGCGTATCGTATATGAAAAATCCGCAGTGGCAAATACGACAACGATCACAAACATCGGTAATATCAAGATCAAAGATATTTACCAGCCCTATATAGAAGGTTTTTCGGCTTTTATAGCCATGTCAAAAGGGCAGTATCTGAAAGGAACGATCTGTTCTTACCAGGATACGCTGGTATTTACATTTAGTTCCATCTTTTCCGAGGCTCTGGTACAGAAGGCATTTTTCCGCAAGATTGCGGCGGATGGTGTGGATGTGGAGATTGAGACGAACGGAGTATATTATGAATAAATGCAAAAAATGTAATGTTGTCATATTGGACGATACGGACCGCTGTCCGCTCTGTAAACATGTGCTGGAGTCGGACGGGATACCGGGAGAGAGCCGGTATCCGGATGCCATTGCAACGGCGCGTAAATTCCGGTTTGTGGAGAATCTGGTACTGTTTATCTCCATTGTGGCGGAGTGTCTGCTGATTGCCATCAATTTCCAGGTGGACAGGGAAGTGGCATGGAGCCTTGTAATTGGTATCATTCTTTTATATGGAAATGTGGTGCTTCGCATGGCAATTCTGGGAAAATCCGGATATCTGGCCAAAACCGTCTGTCTGGTACTTCTTGCCATTGTAATGCTTCTTGGAATTGATTATCTGACCGGATACCGGCGCTGGTCGTTAGACTATGTGCTTCCGGGGGGAATCATTGCCATTGATCTGGCGTTGTTTATCCTGATTCTGATAAACCGGAGAAACTGGCAGAGTTATATGATGTCGGAACTGCTGACGATATTGCTGAGCATTGTGCCGGTGGTATTGCTGCAGATGAGAATCATTCATTTTCCATATCTGGCATGGGGGTCCCTCGGGGTATCGGTATTTTTATTCCTTGGAACACTGATTCTTGGTGATCAGCGTGCACGAACCGAACTGAAACGGAGATTTCATATATGATAGAAAGCGAAGCGAGTGTAAAAGGACGTGTGGTGGCAGAAATGCTGTCACATTTTACCAATGATTTGAAAATCGGAAAAAAAATAAAGAGCGGAGAGCTGCGCAAGCGGATGATAGAGCCGCCATGGATTCCACCGGCAATGTTTAACCTGACAGGAATCAATATGGATCATTTTACGATGAAACTTTTGTCGTTAAAGGAAAATCCAAACACGGATTACGTGATTCTGCAGTTACACGGCGGTGGTTATACGGGAGCTGTGCGCAATGCGTATTATGTGTTTGCAGGATTATATAACGAGCTGAGCCATGGATGCAATGTGCTTACTCCGGATTATCGTGTGGCCCCGGAGAATCCATATCCGGCAGCACTTGAAGATGCATTGGCATCATACCGCTGGCTGCTTTCCAAGGGATATTATGGAGAACAGATTATCCTTGCCGGAGATTCGGCAGGCGGTGGACTGGCGATGGCACTCTGTATGTATCTGCGGGATCATAATATGCCGGTACCGGGAGGAATCATAGCCATGTCTCCGTGGACGGATCTGACGGCCAGCGGGGAGTCTTATGAGACCAATTATGAGAAAGATCCACTGTTTGGAAATACGAAGGAGAGTCTGATTTACCAGAATGATTATCCGGGGGAACATGACCGGATGGACCCGTATATTTCTCCGCTGTTTGGGGATTTCCGGGGATTTCCGCCAATGCTCATACAGGTTGGATCGATTGAGATGCTTCTGAGTGATTCGGTTTCGGTAGCAGCAAAGGCAAGGGAGCAGGGAGTAAAAGTGCGCCTGTCTGTTTATGAAGGGATGTTTCATGTGTTCCAGATGGCATATCTGAATATTCCAGAATCAAAGAAGGCATGGGCAGAAGCCGGCAAATTCATTGATGTGCTGCGCACGGACAGCAGACTGTAAAAATTATTACAAAAATGGCGCGGAATTTTTTCACATATTGCATAAACGCCTAGATACGTCTACATTTCCATGGAGTAAGCCTCCACATGATGTAGAAATGTGGGTTGACAATAACACAAGATGTAGTGTAGTCTTGTATTTGTTAATGAAAATATACAAGATATAGGGAGTAATCTCTATATCTTATATTTTGTGTAAACAATCGTTTATAAAGATAGACTTTGAGAGGAAGATGGAACATGAAAATTATTAAGAGAAGCGGAGTCGAAGTATTTTTTGATTCGAATAAGATCGTTGCGGCTGTACAGAAAGCGAATGCATCGGTAATCGATTATGAAAAACTCAGCGATGAGCAGATTCAGGAGATTGCCGATAATGTGGAAGTGGCATGTGAAAACATGAAACGATCTGCTAGCGTGGAGGAAATCCAGGATATGGTAGAGAACCAGCTGATGAACCAGCATGCATTTACGGTTGCCCGTAATTATATTACATACCGTTATAAGAGAGCGCTTGTGCGTAAATCCAATTCTACTGATGAACAGATTCTGTCCCTCTTAGAGTGTAACAATGAGGAAGTAAAACAGGAAAATTCCAATAAAAATCCTACTGTAAACAGTGTACAGAGAGATTATATGGCGGGAGAAGTCAGCAAGGATATCACGAAGAGATTCCTGTTGCCGGAAGATATTGTGGAAGCACATGAAAAAGGACTGATTCATTTCCATGATGCAGATTATTTTGCGCAGCACATGCATAACTGCTGTCTGGTGAACTTAGAGGACATGCTGCAGAATGGTACTGTAATCAGCGAGACCGGAATTGACCGTCCGAGAAGTTTTTCCACGGCCTGCAATATAGCAACACAGGCGATTGCGCAGATTGCAAGTTCGCAGTATGGAGGACAGAGTATTTCACTGTCCCATCTGGCACCGTTCGTACAGGTGAGCCGTGAAAAATTCCGGATACAGGTCCGGACAGAGTTTGAAAAGATCGGGCTGGATCTGGATGAGGAGAAAATCAATAAAGTAGCAGAGATGCGTGTAAGAGAAGAGATCAACCGTGGTGTGCAGATGATCCAGTATCAGGTGATCACGCTTATGACCACAAACGGTCAGGCTCCGTTTATCACGGTGTTTATGTATCTCGACGAAGTGCCGGAGGGACAGACCAGAGATGACCTGGCAGCGATCATTGAGGAGATGCTGCATCAGAGAATCAAGGGAGTAAAGAACGAAAAAGGAGTATTTATTACCCCGGCTTTCCCGAAACTGATTTATGTACTCGAAGAAGATAATATCCATGAGGATTCCAAGTATTTTTATCTGACACGCCTGGCTGCACAGTGCACGGCAAAGCGCATGGTTCCGGATTATATTTCCGAAAAGAAGATGAAAGAACTGAAAGTGGACAAGAACGGGGAAGGACACTGCTATCCATGTATGGGATGCCGCAGTTTTCTTACTCCGTATATTGACCCGGAAACCGGAAAACCGAAATATTACGGACGTTTTAACCAGGGAGTTGTGACGATCAATCTGGTGGATGTGGCATGTTCTTCCGGAAAAGATGAGAAAAAATTCTGGAAGATTCTCGATGAGCGTCTAAAACTGTGCTACCGGGCACTGATGTGCAGACATAAGAGACTTCTTGGCACACCGAGTGATGTGGCTCCGATTCTGTGGCAGAACGGAGCGCTTGCCCGTCTGAAAAAGGGAGAGACGATCGACAAACTTTTATTTGGCGGTTATTCCACCATCTCTTTGGGATATGCGGGATTGTGCGAGTGTACCCGTTATATGACAGGTGTTTCCCATACGGAGCCGGAGACCGGAACACCATTTGCACTGCGTGTCATGCAGCGTCTGAATGATGCCTGTGCAGAATGGAAAGAAAAGGAAAATATGGATTTCAGTCTGTACGGTACGCCGCTGGAATCCACCACCTATAAATTTGCAAAGTGTCTGCAGAAGCGTTTCGGTATCATAGAGGGCGTAACAGATAAAAATTATATTACGAACAGTTATCATGTGCATGTGACGGAAAATATCAATGCTTTTGATAAACTGAAGTTTGAGTCACAGTTCCAGAAGCTGTCTCCGGGTGGTGCAATCAGCTATGTGGAAGTACCAAATATGCAGGATAATATTGATGCCGTGATTGCCGTCATGAAATACATTTACGATAATATTATGTACGCGGAGCTCAACACGAAGAGTGATTACTGTATGGAATGTGGCTATGACGGTGAGATCAAAATTGTTGAGGAAAAGGACAGCGGAAAACTCGTCTGGGAGTGTCCGAACTGCGGAAACCGTGATCAGGATAAGATGAGTGTTGCACGTCGTACGTGCGGGTATATCGGAACACAGTTCTGGAATCAGGGACGTACACAGGAAATCAAAGAAAGAGTATTACATTTATAAAACATGGAAGAAAACAAACGGAAACAATATGCCCATTTGTATGAACACCATGAGGTAGAAGATCCACAACCCCGGGAAGAGAAAGAAAAACCCATCGGGCCGAGTGGCAGAAACCGCCATCGGCCGATGGTGGAAAAGGTATGCAGACGCATCGCCTTTTCTTTCCTGGCCATGGCGGTTGTTCTGTTACTTGCATTGAATTATTTTCAGATCAAAGAGGCAAAAAAGGAAGCGGTTTTGGAATATATCCGCAAAGAAAAGCAGCAAATGAAAAATCGTGAGACAGAAAAGACGGACCAGCTTGCAATCTTAGACCAATATGATATATTATATAGTATGTATCCGGATCTGGTTGGATGGATCAAAGTTGACGGGACACCAATCGATTATCCGGTGATGCAGGATCATACAGGCGGGGAATATTATCTGAAACACAATTTTGAAGGAAAAGATGATAATAAGGGAAACCCGTTTGTTTCCGCAGATGCCAGCATTGATCCGATGGATCAGAATATTGTGATCTTTGGGCACAACGTAAGTGATGGAAGCCAGTTTGGAGATCTGGATGCCTATCTGGATAAGAAATTTTACAAAAAGCATCCGGTGATTACTTTTGATACGATTTATGAAACTGGACAATATCAGATTGTTGCGGTGGTAAAGACACATGTAAAGGAAAAAGACGAATCCGGATTCCGTTATTACTGGTTTCGGAATTATAAAAACCGGAAAGAGTTTCAGAATCTGCTGGATTTTGTGGAAGAGAACCGTGTGTATGATACAGGGGAGCATCTTATCTATGGAGATACCACAATTATGCTCTCTACCTGTGAATACACGGTAAACAATGGGAGACTCGTAGTCATAGCAAAAAGGATATAGGGCAGAAGATGAAAAAATTAGGGATGATGAAAACGATACTGATGATGGGATGTGCGCTGGCGCTGCTTTTTGCAGCCGTTCCGCAGCCGGTTATGGCAGCGAACAGCCAGATGAATCTGACGGTTGGAACAACCAATGATGCAAAAGCCGGGGATACGGTAACGGTACGTCTGGTCGGAAGCAATAATCCGGGACTTTCGACATTTGCAGCAAGACTGGCATATGACGATTCTGATCTGGAATATGTAGGAACCACATGGGCAAATACGATTTCTTCGGATTCGGGAAATATTGAGCTGGTTTCCCCGGTTACGGAAAATAATCAGCAGGCACTTAATCTTTCGGCAATTTTAAATAAGACTTATTCCCAGAATGAAACCATTGCCACGGTTACCTTTAAGGCGAAAAATGCATATACAACGATGCCGGTTACCCTGACAGTGCGTGAAGTGACGGATGCAAGTTACAATCCGGTTACGGTTACAACGGTTGTGGATGCTTCTGCAGGACAGACACAGAGCCAGTCACAGTCCCAGAGCACTTCCCAGAGTCAGTCGTACAGTCAGGATGACACAGAGTATACAGATGATATAGATGATACAGACGATACGGACGATACGGACGATACCGATTCGTACGATGATACAGACGATATGCAGGATTCCCAGAGCAGCAGTGGGAATACACATAAAACTTCATCGAACAAAAAGAATAACAGTGGAAATACATCAAAAAACGGAAACCGGACAGATGCAACACCAAAGACAGGTGCGGTTGATCTGCGGATGGTATTTGGAGCAGCAGTAATTGTTTTTTTACTGGCAGCAGCAGGCTGCATCCGTTTCCTGAATAAAAAGAAAGAGTAAATTATGAATTATGCTGGAATTAAGTATTGTGACATCGCAAACGGTCTCGGCTGTCGGACGGTACTGTTTGTATCCGGATGCCGCAATGCATGTAAGGGCTGTTTTCAGCCACAGACATGGGATTTTACCTATGGAGAATGTTTCGATGAGCAGGTACAGCAAAAGGTGCTTGATTCACTGAAACCGGAGTATATAGAGGGAATGACCCTGTTGGGAGGAGAGCCGTTTGAGGAAGAAAATCAGGAGGCTCTTCTTCCTTTTATGAAAAAAGTAAAAAGTTTGTATCCGGATAAGAATGTCTGGGCATTTACCGGATATATATATGATAAAGACCTGATTTTGGGAGGCAGAAAACATACGAAAGACACGGATGACCTGCTTTCCCTGATCGATGTACTGGTGGACGGTCCATTTATTGAGGAACAGAAGGATATTACGCTCAAGTTCAGGGGATCGGTCAATCAGCGCATTCTTGACTTGAAAAAAACCATGGAAAGTGGCAAAATAGTTAAGTTGATGGAATAGTTATGAAAACGAGGATGGATACATATGAAAAAGCATATTAATGCATTGTTGGGATTTGTCTGTTATACAATCGGTGTGATTGCAGCAGCATATTACGGGTTGTGGAAGATGCTTGTGCTTCCGCTTCATACTCTGGCAGTTTCTTTTCTGGCAGGGGATCTGAATATCACACTGCTTGCGGTATGTGTTGTCAAAATACTTTTTTCAACAACGATGGCAGGATTGATCTGGTGCATTGGCTATATAGCCTATAATCACTTTAAAGGCACACAGGATCCGGACTGGGAAACTATGGAGAAAGAGTACATGGCAGAAAAAGAAGAGAAAGAGAGGCAGGCATCGTGATTTTACGGGTTCCGGAATATTATGAGAAATTTTCCTGCATTGCATCCCGCTGCAAGGACAGTTGCTGTGCAGGCTGGGAAATTGACATTGATGAGGATTCCTATGCATATTACAACAGTGTGGAAGGTAAATTTGGCAAAAGACTCAAAGAAAGTATGTATGAGGCCGATCCGGATGATGATGGCGGTGGATACCGTTTTAAGCTGAAAGGGAAGAAACGCTGTGCCATGCTCAATGACCATAATCTCTGTGATCTTTATACAGCACTTGGGGAAGAGGCTCTGTGTGAAGTGTGTACAGAATATCCGCGTTTTTCCCTGATTTACGGAGATGTGGAGCAGAAAGCACTGAGTCTTTCCTGCGAGGAAGTCGGACGGATTCTGTTTGAGCGGACAGAACCGGAAAAGCTGGTGGATATAGAGCTGCCCGGAAATTGCGATGACGGTGAGGACGATCCGGCATATGTTGCGTTCATGGAATGGGTGCAGCAGGAGTCGGTGAATATTCTGCAGAATCGTACCCATAATATTCCGGAGCGCATGAGAGAGTTTCTGGCGTGGTGTGACCGTGTACAGACCGTGATCAATTATGCACAGGCAAAAGAGGATATGTCGGTACTGGCAGACTGGAGATACGAAGATGCCGGTCATGAACTTCGGGAGTGGGAGCAGAAAAATATTGAGGGAAAAGAGAAGCCGGTTCGTGCACTTTCTTATGAAGATTTCGAGGAACGTTTTGCGGTTTTTGCCGATATGGAAGAGCTGGATGAGGAATGGGTTCACACCAAGGAAGAATTCGAAAAGCTGTATCACGAAGATACCTATGAGGCATTTCTGACAGAATATATGCGATCATCGGATTATTCGGAACTTGGCTATGAACATCTTCTGGTTTATTTTGTGTATCGTTATCTGATGAATGCGATATATGATTATGATATTTTATCCTATGCCAAAATGATTGTGATGGCAACCCTTGTGGTAAGAGATATGGATGCGGCACGTTTTTACAGAAACGGTGGCAAATTCACAATGTCTGACCGTATTGACGTAGCGCGTATTTTCTCAAAGGAAGTGGAACATTCCGAAGGAAATGCACAGGATCTGAAAGAAATGTGTATGATGGAAGAAATTGCGAAAGTGGATGCACTTTGCAGACAGATTTAAACGTTTATAACAGAGATAAAACAGGCATCTGGCGAACCCCGGATGCCTGTTTTGTATTATGCTTTATTTGTCTAACAGATCGGTATAGAAATCTGCGTAATCCTTGCGGTTGTCCTTGCAAAAATCAATGGCAGCAGATGGATGCTGGTTCAGACGTCCGGTCAGCAGATACGGAATATCATATCCCCATACGGCACCGGTTTCTTTGAGCGGCAGCATATAGTCTTCTAAGAACCGGAGTACCGGGAATACATTGTATTTCGGATTTTTCAGAAAACTCAGAAGCAGTTCCATGGCACAGTTTCCGGCACCCCGTCCCATGGACATCATGGTAGCATCTAAAAGACTGACACCGTGGGAGAGTGCTTCAATCGTGTTGGCAAAGGCAAGCTGCTGGTTATTGTGTGCATGCATACCGATGTATTTGCCGTATTTTTCTCCAAGTTCGGTGTATTTATCTGCAATCGCACGGATCTGTTCCGGGTAAAGAGCACCGTAACTGTCCACGATATAAATGCCATCGGCGCTGCTTTGACCGACCATTTCAAGTGCCTGGTCAATATCGGATTCTTTGGCATTGGAGATTGCCATGATATTACAGGTTACCTCGTAGCCCTTTGCCTTGGCATCTTCAATCATTTCGATTGCAGCAGGCATCTGGTGCACGTAAGTTGCCACACGAACCATGTCAATTACACTGTCTTTTTTGTCAATGATATCTTTTTTGTAATCGCAGCGTCCGACATCTGCCATGACGGAAATCTTCATATCGGAGTTGTTGTCACCAACGATCTCACGGATGGATTCTTCATCACAGAACTTCCACTTGCCGAATTTATTTACGTCAAACAGCTCCTTGGAAGCTTTATAACCAAACTCCATATAGTCAACGCCGGCCTTTACATTGGTGCGGTAGAGTGCGTTGATAAAGTCATCGGAGAACATAAAGTTGTTTACGAGTCCTCCGTCACGAATGGTTGCGTCCAATACACGAATATCGGAACGTGCTGTCATTAAGTCTCCTTTTTGAGCCATTTTTGTTTCCTCCTTGTGGTTCTTTGAATCTTTTACACTTTAACGCTTCGACGCGTGTGAGTATATAATAACACAATTCGATAAAAATGCAAGCAAAAACTTTACTTTTTTCCAGTCTCCTAATATAATTAAATCGGGTGAAAGCCCGAAGGAGGAGAAAATGATATACTTATTAGGAACATATGAACACGCACTGGTTGCTTTTATCGGTGTTTTATTTGCTTTTGCAGTGACCTGTATTGCAATTGCAAAATTAAACGGATATCTGCCGAAGGACATGGGAAGACAGTATGCACATGATGGAGCTCTTTCCGCAGGGAAACCAAGAGGTGCGGGTATTATTTTTGTGTTGACTTTTGTTGTTTCCGCATTGTTGTTTGGCAAAATGAATAAGGAAATTATCATTTATCTGGTGCTGATCGTCATCGAAATGTTCACCGGATTCTTTGATGATGCCGCAGAAAAACCATGGGGAGAGTATTTAAAGGGAATTCTGGATCTGGCGGTGGCAGTCGTTGTAGCCATTTCCTATCTGCATTACAATTCCAGTGAGATCACCATTGCCATTACGGGAACGACCATCGTGATTCCACCGGTTGTATTTGCCATTCTGACCGTTATTCTGGTGTGGGTTTCCATCAATGTTACCAACTGTTCGGATGGTGTGGACGGATTGTCGGGAACACTGACCATTATCACGTTGATGAGTGTGTTTGTTCTTGACAATATTTTAAAAGTCAATGATTCTTTCAATTACTGTATTTTACTGTTTGCGGTATGTCTGCTGGGATATCTGTGGTATAACGCAACACCGAGCAAGCTTCTTATGGGAGATGCCGGATCACGTGCAATGGGTATTTTTATTGCCATTGCGGTATTGAAGATGCACAGTCCGTTTATGTACCTGCTGGTTGCTGCGGTACTTATCGCAGACGGTGGTCTTGGTCTGGTAAAGGTTTCACTGCTTCGGTTTTTAAAGATACATATTCTGAAGAATACCATCACACCGATCCACGACCATGTAAGAAAAAAGGGTGGGTGGTCCAATGCCCAGGTGGTATTTCGTTTTGCTATCATTCAGATTGTAATTTCACTTGCAGCAATTTATCTGGTTATGATTTAAGTTGTAGTTATAATTGGAGGCTTTATGCGTTTTGTTTCCATTGAAGATGCCAGACCGGGAATGTGTCTTGCGTATGATTTATATGATTCCATGGGACGTACCATGGTGGGAAGTGGCTGTGAACTGACGGCTTCCTATATCAATAAACTAAACGAATACGGATTTAGCGGTATTTATATCGAGGATGAACAGTCGAAAGATATTTACATCGAAGCAACAATACCGGAAAAACTGCGCCAGGAAGGGTTTAAATGTGTGCAGGAGAATGATATTGACCGTTGTGCCGAGATTGCACAACAGATTGTGGAGAATCTTTTGTCCAGAAAAAATGTGTGTCTGGATATGACAGATCTGCGCTCATACGATGATTATACATATGCACATTCGGTGAATGTTGCGGTGCTCTGCTGCGTGATCGGTATGGGGATGGGAATGAGTGAACGCGATCTGAATTATCTGGTTACAGCGGCTCTTTTGCATGATCTTGGAAAACTTGCCATTCCAAAGGAAATACTAAACAAACCGGGCAGGCTGACACCGGATGAATACCAGCTGATGAAGACCCATTCGACCCGTTCGTACCAGCTGCTTTCGAAGCGCTGGAATATTTCGGCGCATATCAAGCAGACGGTACTTCTTCATCATGAAAATGTAGATGGAAGCGGATACCCACAGGGGCTGATGGGAGATGAACAGTCACTCTCCGTAAGAATTGTACATGTGGCGGATGTGTATGATGCGCTGACATCAAGACGTCCGTATAAGAAACCATATTCTCCTTATGAGGCAGTAGAATATCTCATGGGAGCCTGTGGCATCATGTTTGACAAAAACGTTGTGGAAGTGTTTATGGAACGTGTCCCACTGTTTCCGAGAGGGACGGAGGTAAACCTGTCGGACGGACGTAAGGGACTGATCTATGAAAACAAGGGACCGCATAATTTGCGTCCGGTTCTGAATATGCCGGATGGAACCAAACTGGATCTGATGGAAAATAAAAACTTAAATGTTACGATTCTTCCACCGGAATATCTTGATACGGTTTCTCCAGATTCGGAAGAGCCGGGAAGAAAGAAGATGGTTCAGGAAACTGCCAGAAAAAAAATCATGATCGTAGATGATATGAAGACTAATCTGGATGCCATGCGTGGAATTCTCGAGGATGAGTATACCGTCATTCTCTGTAAATGCGGAAAACAGGCATTGCATTATCTGGAACACAATGAGTTTCCGGATCTGATCATTATGGATGTTGATATGCCGGAAATGAACGGAATCGAGACTACCATGAGAGCAAACAAGCTCACAGGGGGCAGGATACCGGTTCTGTTTGTCACGGCCATGTGTGATGCGCATACGGTAATGACCTGTCGGAGACTGCATGCGGCAGGATATATTGTGCGGCCATATAAAGCCATTTATATCAAATCCGAAGTAGAGCGGATATTTAGTGGTTGGAGGTAAAACGGATATGGGACTGGTTTTCCATCTGATCTGTCTTTTTTTTTCACTGTTTGTATTACAAAGTTATGTCAGCAGCGGGTTTCACGCAAGGGAACACCGGCTGCTGCCGTTGGTTTTAGGGCTGATTGCACTGAACAGTTTTTATCGCATTACCTATTATGTTACGGGAGAGGCACAGACACTTCGTATACTGACAGATTTACTGGCCATTCACATGCTGTATCTTATGATTCATTATGTGGGTGATTTTATGAAATTCCAGCTGAAACTCAGGACGGAAGTGATTTTGTTCTGCAGTCTGGTGCTGTTTAATTCCATGTTGATTATACGTGCTGCGCAGCGCGAGACGTATCAGGATGCGTTTCGGATTGCGCTGCTTTGTTATACGGGAATTCTTCTGGGGCTGGCTACTTATGTGAGAGTGAAAAGCGAGGTTTCTGTCTGGGAGGGACATGTAAATGATATGTTGTATCTTGGCATGGCACTTCCGGGAGTTGCAATGTTGTTTCGCGCAGTTACGCCGAAAGCGGAAGAATTTCTGGTGCCGGGAGCTTTTGAAATTTCCTGTCTGATTGTCTTTTATCTGATGATGACGGGAAGATTATCCAATGTGACGAACATTATCCGGGAAAACTTTTATAATATCAGTGATATCCCTACGTTTTTGTTTGACAACAGAATGCGTTACCGGGATGCCAATGCCAGTGCCAGACGATGGTTTCCGGAAATTGTGGGGGAACTGACGGACGATCCGCAGGAGTACCCTTTTTATACCAAAATGATGCGTTGGAGTAAAGACCCGGATCAGGATTATGTGGTTCAGTGGAAAGAAAGTTATTGCAGGTGTCAGCTGCATCCGGTCTGCAGTGAAAATGTGGTGAGAGGATATATTCTTACTCTGCTCGACATCACACAGCAAAAGAAGGAAACGGTTCTGATGGAGGATCTGAAAAAGAAAGCAGAAGAACAGTCATTTTTAAAAAGCCGTTTTCTGGCATCGGTCAGTCATGATCTGCGCAGTCCGCTGCATGCGATTATCGGAGGTTCGGACATTTTAAAAAGGCAGAATCTTCCGGATGAGAGCAAAAACATTCTTGAATATATCCGTATCGCGGGAAATAATCTGCTTGAACAGGTGGATACCATCCTTGCATATTCGAAGCTGGAAGCAGGAATGTTGACGCTCAAAGACAAAACATACAATTTTTATGAGATGATCGAGGAACAGGCCCGTCTTTGTCTGCTGAATATCCGGGAAAAAGATATCGTATTTACCGTGAGGTTTCTGGACCGGTTTCCGCAGCAGGTAAGCGGAGACAGTATACGTGTGGCACAGATTTTTCAGAACATTTTATCGAATGCCTGCAAGTTTACGGAACAGGGAACGATCACGCTGTCACTCCACTGTAAGATGGAAGAAGGACAGGTATGGTTTGACGGCTGTGTGGAAGATACCGGCGTGGGAATGACAAAGGAAAAACTTGCACAGGTATTTACGGAATATGTTTCGTTCTCCGAGGATATGGGGGTAGAGGGCTTTGGCCTGGGTCTGTCAATTGTCAGACAGCTCGTAGAAATGATGCATGGCTGGGTAAGAGCAGAGAGTGATCCGGGAAAAGGGACACGCGTATCTTTTGGGTTTTATCAGAAACAGGTTATGGCTGAGATATCAGAGCCGAGAAACATCGGACGGGAAATATTAAAAGAACAGAGTGATCCGCAGGTTGAAGAAATACAGCCGAACTGGATTTATCCGCGGGCACGTGTCCTTCTGGTGGATGATATGGAAGCAAACAGGGTGATTTTTCAGGAACTTGCGGCTCCATGGAAGTTTATACTGGATCTGGCGGTGTCAGGAGAAGAAGCTGTACAGATGGTAAAAGAACGGGAATACCAGATGATCATTCTGGATCAGATGATGCCGGGAATGTCCGGATTTGAGACGGCGGATCAGATACAAAGATACAGTCATGCACCGCTTGTTCTTATGACAGCGGATATTTCTGACGAAGTGAGAAGCCGTTCCATCCGGCATGGATTTACCGATTTTATGCCGAAACCGATCCGGCTGCAGCGGATGAGGCAGGTTTTAGAAACCGGAATTCCGGTCAGATACAGGGAACTTCCGAATCCGGTCGATGCGTCAAAGAAGGCGAAAGCCACAGGGCAGAGGAACGCTGCGGATATCCGTACGCTGGAATCTTATTGGAAAGAGGTGGAGGGTTTACTTCCGAAACTTCCGGAATATGTCCAGCGGGATCTGCATATGTTTCAGACAAAAGTTCATGGAATCAAAGGGATCAGCCGCCAGATTGGAAAAGAGGAGATTGCCCAGCAGGCAGAAATTATGGAGATGGCGGCAAAGACCGAAAACCGTGCCTTTATAAACCGGAATCTGCATATCTTCTTAGAGCAGCTGCGGGGGACGGTGAAAGAAATAAAACAGGAGACCAAAGATTTACCGGAGAGTGGTCACATACTTCGGCAGGGAAAACTCCCCATGATGGATGAAGAGCAGCGACGACTGTGCTGGAAAGGGTTAAAGTATGGATTTGATACCTATGATATTGCACAGATTGAGGAGAATATAAAGATACTTTCCGAACATGAATTACCGCCGGAAGAAAAAGAAAGGCTTCCCGTGGTAAGGGAAGCCTATGAAAATCTGGATTATGAAATTGGAAGCAAAGCCTGTATGTTTTAGACACGGCGGCGCAATAACGCATAGAATTTTTCAATATGGAAAGGTTTTCCCTGAACCGCCTGGACTTTCAGGCGGTTTTCTTCATTGAAACCTACCAGAATGTTGTGATTGGCCTCTGCCAGGTAATCCATAATACCGTCAATATCGGATTTGGTATTTTTCGGACAGTTTACATACATATGTTTGTTTGCGGTAATATGCATGGTATAAGAGATGCTGAAATGATACCAGAGCATTTTGTGGAGCGTCGAATGTTTATAGATCCACAGAATCTCCTGAATAGGCACAATGGCATTTCCATATGGTGATGTCATGATAAAATAATGTTCGGTGATAAACATATCCTCCGTTGCCAGCTGTGGAAGTGTTGCAAGTTCTTCCTCGGCCTCGGCGAGAATCTGACCCGGATGTCCGAAGACGATCAGGTTCTGGCACGGTGGGGAAAGCACCGGGAACCGGATATAGACCATACAGATCAGAAGATACAGGACGGTATAAATCATGGAACCGAAATACGCGAAGAATAAAATGCGCGTCGTGGTTAAATGATAGTCAGGCTCACTGAAATAATACGAAGACAGCTGATTGCGGATACCGGTTTCGGTCCAGTTCAGGTCAGAGGAAAGCTGGGACAAAAGTGCCAGATAAGATTCTTTTCCTTTGACGATCCGGCCGGTGACGGTCAGACGGTCGATCGTAGGGAGTCCTTCCTCACATGTATGCGGGGTAAGGAGAATGATGCTGCAATTATTTTTCTGTGTGGTGTAATAATAATATCCGCGGGTCTGGCCATAGGTTTCACAGGTATATCCGCTGAATTTCAGATCTGTGAAGGTCATGCGTACATAACGGTGATGGTTCTTGTAGGCGTCCGCAATTTTGGGATTGTCGGAAAGCTGTGCAGGGCGCAGCATGGCACCCAGTGGAAATACGATCCAGAGAACTGCAAGTAAAACCAGATATATCATTGGAGAAAAAAGTCTTCTGCGATAGAAGGCCTGAATATTTTTGGAAATATAATGTTCGTAGCTGTCAGGCATGGAAAATCCTTTCTGTAGTTCAACTTATGCATTCAGTATAAAGGTTTCGGGAAGAATAATCAACCTTGCTTTTGCCATAAAAACTTGCTAAACTATGATACAAAGCAGGAGGAAAAGAATGGACGCGTATACGGGTTTTGCGCAGGTTTATGACCTGTTTATGGATAATGTGCCCTATGATGAATGGTGTGCATATATTTGTGAGACATTAAAAAAGCATGGAATTGCAGACGGACCGGTGCTGGATCTGGGATGCGGAACCGGAGAACTGACCCGGAGACTGGCTGCCTGTGGGTATGATATGACCGGTGTGGATGTTTCTGTGGATATGCTGCAGAAAGCCATGGAAAAGCAGACAGATCCACCGATTCTTTATCTGCTGCAGGAGATGCAGACACTCGAACTGGATGGATGTGTGCGGGCAGTCTGCTGTACCTGTGACTGTGTCAATTATGTACTTGAGCCACAGGAACTTTCCGATGCATTCCGGCGGGTTGCCGCCTGTCTGGAAAGCGGTGGAGTATTTATCTTTGATATGAATACCGCCTATAAATACGAACAGCTTCTCGGAGATCACACATTTGCGGAGAGCAGGCAGGAAGGAAGTTTTATCTGGGAAAATTATTATGACGAAGAGACCAGAATCAATGAATATGACCTGACACTGTTTATCCCGGAAGCGGGAGAGCTGTACCGCCGATATGCGGAAACACACTATCAGAGAAATTATAAGGTGGAACAGATAGTGGATTTTCTGCAGCAGGCGGGACTGGTCTGTGAAGGAATGTATGATGATTACACCGACGCCGGGGTCAAAGCCGACAGTGAGCGTATCACATTTGTTACAAGAAAAGAATAAAGGAGAAATGATACATGGCAGATTATATTGTTAGAGCAACCGCAGCAGGTGCCGCAATCCGGGCATTTGCAATTACATCGAGGGATCTGGTGGAGACCGCCAGACAGGATCACAATACGTCCCCGATCATGACGGCAGCCCTGGGACGTCTGTTGTCCGGCGGTGCAATGATGGGAACAATGTTAAAAGGGGAAAAGGATCTTCTGACCCTGCAGATTCAGTGCAGCGGTCCGGCCAGGGGACTTACCGTTACTGCGGATGCCAATGGACATGTCAAGGGATTTGTCAATAATCCGATTGTGGAACTTCCGCCAAACAAAGACGGACATTTAAATGTAGGGGGCGCGCTGGATCTCGGTATTTTGAGCGTCATCAAAGATATGGGACTAAAAGAGCCATATGTGGGACAGTGTCAGCTGCAGACAGGAGAGATTGCAGAAGATTTAACCTATTATTTTGCAACTTCCGAGCAGATTCCGTCTGCGGTAGGATTGGGTGTGCTGATGAACAAAAACAACACGGTGCGTCAGGCCGGCGGATTTATTATTCAGCTTATGCCGTTTACGAGTGACGAGATCATTGAAAAACTGGAAAAGCGTATTGCAGAGATCGATTCTGTGACTATGATGCTGGAGCGAGGACTGACACCGGAAGGAATTCTCGAAGAAATTCTCGGAGATTTCGGCTTGGAAATCACCGACAAAATTCCGGCAGCATTTGTCTGTGACTGTTCCAAGGAGCGGGTATCCAGCGCACTTTCGACGCTCAGCAAAAAAGATCTCGATGACATCATCAATGATGGGGAGAGCATCGAGGTAAAGTGCCAGTTTTGTAATAAGGCATATGAATTTTCCGTAGAGGAATTAAAGGAGTTGAGAAAGTGAGACAGGGATTTGTAAAAGCAGCTGCAGTCACACCGAAAATTAAAGTGGCAGATACAAAATACAATGCAGAACTGATTCTGGATATGATGAAAGAAAGTACCCGGCAGGGAGCAAAGATTGTAGTTTTTCCGGAACTTTGTCTGACCGGCTATACCTGTCAGGATCTGTTTTTGCAGGAACGTCTGCTGCAGGGCGCAAAGGATGCGCTGATGAAATTAGTAAAAGAGAGTGCTTCACTGGACGCCATTTTTTTCGTGGGACTTCCCTTTGAAATCCTTGGAAAATTATACAATGTGGCGGCAGTGTTTTCCCATGGAGAAGTGCTTGGACTTGTACCGAAGAGTTATCTGCCGAATTACAATGAATTTTATGAGGCGAGACATTTCGTATCCGGAGCAGAGCTTGCGACAGAGGTGGTTCTGCCGGACGGAAGCTGTGTTCCTGCGGACCGGGATCTGCTTTTTGTCTGTGAGCAGATGCCGAAACTCAGAATCGGTGTGGAACTGTGTGAGGATCTGTGGACACCGAATCCGCCGAGTATCTCCCATGCACTGGCGGGGGCGTCTGTTCTGGTGAATTTGTCGGCCTCGAATGAACTGACCGGCAAAGACAGTTACCGCAGGGAACTGGTAAGTGGCCAGTCTGCACGTCTTCTTGCGGCATATATTTATGCGTCAGCGGGAGAGGGAGAGTCTACACAGGATCTGGTGTTCTCCGGGCACAACATCATTGCGGAAAACGGACAGATTCTTGCGGAATCCAAGCGTTTTGGACATGGCATCCTGTATTCGGAGATTGATGTGGAACGTCTCTGTGCACAGCGCCGCAGAATGACAACTTTTGTCACTGAGGATCAGACACATACCGAGATTCTGTTCTCTTTAAAAATAGAAGAAACAAAACTGACGCGGTTGATTGATCCGGCACCGTTTGTGCCAACAGACAGACAGAACAGGGAAAAGCGTTGTGATGAAATTCTGATGATTCAGGCAATGGGACTAAAAAAACGTCTGGAACATACCGGAGCCAATGCTGTGGTAGGTATTTCCGGAGGACTGGATTCGACGCTGGCACTTCTGGTGACCGTGCGTGCCTTTGATCTGTGCGGGCGGGATCATAAGGGAATTACGGCCGTCACCATGCCGGGATTCGGGACAACCGACCGCACATATGACAATGCTGTCAAACTGATTCAAAGCCTTGGGGCAGAATTTGTGGAAGTGGATATCTGTCAGGCGGTAAATGTGCATTTTTCGGATATCGGACAGGACCCTTCGGTGCATGATGTGACATATGAAAATTCCCAGGCGCGGGAACGCACGCAGATTCTGATGGACATTGCGAACAAAAAAAATGCGCTTGTGATCGGAACCGGAGATCTGTCGGAACTTGCACTGGGGTGGGCAACGTACAACGGAGATCATATGTCCATGTATGCCGTGAATGCTTCTGTGCCAAAGACACTGGTCCGGCATCTGGTGCGTTATTATGCGGATACCTGTGAGGACAAGCAGCTTTCCGATACACTGTATGATGTATTGGATACACCGGTTTCTCCGGAGCTTCTGCCGCCGGAAGACGGAAAAATTTCACAGAAGACCGAGGATCTGGTAGGTCCGTATGAACTGCATGATTTCTTCCTGTATTACATGCTGCGTCAGGGATTTTCCCCTGCAAAAATTTATCGTCTGGCAAAAATTGCATTTGCGGGAACTTATGAAAATGCATTTATTTTAAAATGGCTGAAAACGTTCTGCCGCAGATTTTTTGCGCAGCAGTTTAAACGTTCCTGCCTTCCGGATGGCCCGAAAGTCGGATCTGTTGCTGTTTCTCCGAGAGGAGATCTGCGTATGCCGAGTGATGCGTGTGCAACATTGTGGATGGAGGAACTGAATACGATTTCTTAGAAAAATACATTTTTTATTCGAATCTTAACCGCCATTATGCTATAATGAAACATACGGATGCAAGAGATAAGGAGAAAGAAGATTCGGATGAAAAAAACATTGTATATCATAAGAGATATAGCCATTACCGTCGGGATTCAGCTGGTGTGTTTTATGGTCTGTTTGTGGATACAAAACAGTACTGTGGAAAATGCGCTGATCCCGGCAGTATCTATTTTTGGAGTCTTTCTGACTTCTGTGATCACACCGGGGTATCTGTATGGTGTGGCAGCTGCAATTCTCAGCGTTCTTGAATTGAATTTTGCTTTCACATTTCCATTTTTTCACTTTAATTTTTCCATACCGGAGAATATGGCATCGGCAGTGATTATTATACTGATGGCTTTGATTACCTGTGGGTTTACCACCAAAATAAAGTATAATAAAATTCTCGAAGCAGAGAGAGAAAAAGAAAAAATCCGTGCAGACATATTCCGTGCGGTTTCCCATGATCTTCGGACTCCGCTTACCACGATCTATGGCTCCAGCTCGGCGCTGCTTGATCCGGATAATGATTTTACGAAGGAACAGCGGACAAAGATGCTGCAGGATATCCAGCAGGATGCACAGTGGCTTTTCCGGATGGTTGAGAACCTGCTTTCGATCACAAAACTTGACAGTGGAAAAGTAAAAATCATTAAGACACCTACGGTTTTGGATGAGCTGATTGATTCGGTGATTTTAAAGTTTCATAAAAGATATCCGGATCAGGAGGTTGAAATTGATATTCCAGATGAATTTGTGGTAATTCCCATGGATGCAATCCTGATCCAGCAGGTGTTGATCAATATTTTAGAAAACGCGGTGCAGCATGCAAAGGGAATGGTGCACCTGGGACTGAAGGTATTTCTTGTGGCGGACAAAGCCGTATTTGAAGTACAGGATGATGGATGTGGAATTCCGGAAGAAAAATTAAAATCTGTTTTTTACGGGAGTCATGAGCCGTATGAGGTATCTTCCGATTGCAAACGGAGCAATGCAGGAATAGGACTGGCAGTGTGCGCAACAATTATCAAAGCGCACGGTGGAAAGATCAAGGCAGAAAATAAGAAAAATGGAGGTGCACTTTTCCGGTTTTATCTGGATATGGAGGAGAAGGAACAGGCATGAACGGAAATAAATATAAGATTTTAATTATTGAGGATGATGAACATATTAACAATCTGGTGGCTACACTTCTGGAGGCAAACGGATATCAGACATTATCGGCATATTCCTGCGAAGACGGAATGATGATGTATGCTTCGCACAGACCGGATCTCGTTGTTTTAGATCTGGGACTTCCGGATCAGGACGGAATGACTTTTTTAAAGCGGTTACGGAAAGATTCCCTGACGCCGGTGATTGTGCTTTCTGCCAGGTCAGATGAAAAAGATAAAGTGGAGGCTTTGGATATGGGAGCCAATGATTATGTTACAAAACCATTTGGCTCCAATGAATTTCTTGCGCGGATACGTTCTACGCTTCGCATGACAACACATCGCATGCAAAACGGAATGTTTCCGGGTGGAAAATTTAAGGCCTCCGGTCTGACCATTGATTACGATGCAAGAAGAGTTTTCTTGCATAAAAAAGAAGTGAAGCTGACACAGACAGAGTACAATATCATTGCAGCATTGTCGGAACATGCGGGAAAGGTTATGACATACTCAGCCATTATCAAAGAGATCTGGGGGTATAACGATGAGGGCAGCATCAAAAAACTGCAGGTCAATATGGTAAATATCCGTAAGAAGCTGGGAGCCAGACCGGGAGAAAAAAATTATATTGTAAATGAACTGGGCGTAGGCTATCGTATGTGCGAGGCGGATGAGGAAACCTTATAGCTGTAATTTAGAGGAGATAGATAATACAAAAAGAGGAAAAACGTTTTTTTCGTTTTTCCTCTTTGATTTTTTGCTTTGTTTATTTTATTATGTAAAATAAATTATAAGAGCTGAATACCATGTTCCTCGCAGGCTGCAATTGTTTCTTCCGGCCAGAGAGAACTCTGCACTTCGCCGATATGAGCTTTGCGAAGGAAGAACATACAGATACGGGACTGACCAATTCCTCCGCCGATGGTATAAGGAAGTGTTCCATCGATGATGGATTTCTGGAATGGCAGATCCTTGCGTTCCGGACAGCCGGCTTTGTCAAGCTGGGAAATCAGCGCAGTTTTGTCTACACGGATACCCATCGAAGATAATTCCAGTGCAATATCAAGAACCGGATAATAAACAAGAATATCTGCATTTAAAGCCCAGTCATCGTAATCCGGAGCACGTCCGTCGTGCGGTTCGCCGGACTCTAAGGTGTCACCGATCTGCATGATACATACAGCACCTTTTGCCTTGGTAATATAATACTCACGTTCCTTCGGTGTGTTGTCCGGGAACAGATCCTCCAGTTCCTGGGAGGTGATAAAGAAAATTTCCTTTGGAAGGATCAGGTCAATGTAATCATACTGGATGGCCATATACTGTTCTGTTTTGCGAAGACACTTATATACGGTACGAACGGTCTCTTTTAAATAGTCCAGATTACGGTCTTCTTTATGAATGATTTTTTCCCAGTCCCACTGATCTACGAAAATAGAATGAATGTTGTCCGTACTTTCATCGCGGCGGATGGCATTCATATCCGTGTAGATGCCTTCTCCGACCTGAAATCCGTATTTTTTCAGGGCGTAACGTTTCCATTTTGCGAGAGAATGGACAACTTCGGCATTTTTATCGTCCTGCTCCTTAATACCGAAAGTAACCGGGCGCTCATAACCGTTTAAGTTATCATTAAGACCGGTTGCCGGGTCTACAAAAAGAGGAGCAGAAACACGTGTCAGATGCAGTCTCTGCGCCAGCAGTGCCTGAAAGAAATCTTTGACTGTCTTGATGGCAAGCTGTGTGTCATGAAGATTCAGTTCTGATTTGTATTGTTTTGGTAAAATAAGATTTTCCATGAGATCTCCTTTGTTATATTGTTACTCTGTGTTTCATTATAGCACATGAACTATGGAATTCAAGTCAAAAAGGTGTTAGAATTAGGATATGATTTTACAGAATGAAATGGAGAAAAGCAGATGAAAAAAGAAGATTTAACCGTTCCGGCAATTTTTGCGGAGGCGATAGGAATGATCCTTGGAATTGTCTATATCGGACTGCAGATCTATTATGGGATTGTCTATAAAGTTGCGCCATATAAATTTATCTGTAACATTGCAGGAGTTGTTCTGATCTATGTGGGACTCAGCCTGGTAAGCTGTCAGCCGGAAAAAATAAACCGGCTTCCGAAAGAGGTGTGTGTGGGAAAGGTGCGTAAATATTCCATCCGGATGATCCGGCTGGTAAAACTGGTGTTTATCATCGGTCTGATGGTTCCGTGTGTGGGAGATGTGATCGGGATCGAACTCAAGGACGCGTACAGTCTGCTGGTGATTGCCGCTATCCTTGTGATCACCGTGTTTTATGAGTACCGGATCATTCAGCTGCTTCGAAATGATCATCATGATCAGGGGCAGCCATAAGGCGCGCCGCTTTCTGATCGCGCCATTTCGTTCCCAGGCGGAATAAGGAAAAGCCCAAAACGAGAGAAACAATTGTAAAGAGAAAGATGATAATTCCCAGAAGATCCGTTTCTTTGAGATTGTTCAGGAGCGGTCCGATGATGGTTCCCCAGAAGTTGAACAGGATGTGGAAGAACATTGAGAAATAGATGCTTCCTCCTTTTTCACAGATCCATCCCAGTACAAGACCGAGAACAAATGCATAAATTCCCTGAATCCAGTTCATGTGAAAGATTCCGAAGAGAACCGCCTGCATCAGGTTGGCAGCCCAGAACGGAAGTGCCCGTCGGACCAGACGCATGGTGACGCCGCGGAAAACCAGTTCTTCACAGACAGGGCCGAGAATTACGGCATAGATAAACATGAACAGTCCGATGTCGGAGTCTAAGCCTGCGGTTTCCATGAGTTTTTCGTACTGGCTGAGCCAGTTCGGGAAAAGAAAAGATACCGCAGAAGTCAGATAACCGGAAAAGAACTGCATGCCGGGAATCAGAAGAATGATGGATAAAAACTGCAGAGGATGAAACGTGAGGGATGGTTTTGGAAGATAATTGCCCCCACAGGAGCGATAATACCATATTCCCATGAATACGATGCAGGTTACGGTATAAATCAGCATGATGCATGCATTAAACTCTGTATTGGTCAGAAGTGTTTCGATGGTATCGGCATCAAAGCCTGTGCTCTGGGAGGCCGGACACAGAAACAGAGCTGCGATTCCGAACATAAAAAAAGAAGCCAGTATCTGTGCAGCTGTTGTTGTTAAAATTGGCAGAAAGCCGGAAAAAAAATAACCGATCTTTTTCATATCATAGATTCTCCATTCGTTTTCGTGTTTGGTAAACTGTACTAAACATTATAGCATAACAATGGGGTAATGCAAGAAATCTGTTTACTTTAAAACTTTAATATGATAAAATACAGACATGATTTTTGGAAGGAAAGAGGGAGCATAATGAGCAAGAAACTTAAAACAGAGGCAGTAGATCATCTGTTTGATGCAATTTTATGTCTGCAGAACAGAGAGGAATGTTATACATTTTTTGAGGATGTGTGTACGGTCAATGAATTGCTTTCTTTATCACAGCGATTTGAAGTGGCGGGAATGCTGCGGGATCAGAAGACATACCTTGATATTGCGGAAAAGACGGGGGCGTCTACAGCGACGATCAGCCGTGTCAATCGTTCTTTGAACTATGGAAATGACGGATATGAGATGGTATTCAGCCGTCTGTCACAGAAACATCCGGAACAGGAATAGAAAAAAGGCACGGATGCGTATCTGCATCTGTGCCTGAAAATACAATCATCCGTTTGGATTAAATGGTGTCTTTTTTGGAGGATTCCTTTTTGGAATTCTCTTTTTTATTTGTTTTACTGTTTTGACTGTTGATATTGTCGATAACACTTTCGATAATCATCTTTTTGATGTATACGTCGTAGCTGAGCAGACAGATAAAACTGAAATTCTGCAGAAATTCCTGATCATTTTCCGGAAATTTCCGGAACGTCTCACGGGAGAGTGCATATTTTTTTCCGAGATCTTTTAATAATTTCTCGGACTCGGTGCTCTCTAAATTAAAAACCTCATTATAGACATCTTCCATATTAAATCCGGCTTTGTTGCCAAAATAATGTTCCGTCAGGGGATTTAACAGGGACTGGATGTCGTTGATGCTGAGCAGATTCTTAAAATAGTAAATGAATAACAGGGTCAGCACATGCTCCTTGGAATATTTTTTCTTCTCCGGGGCAGGGAGCAGATTGTTTTTGGCATAATTGTTGATCATTGTTTTGGTCAGAATTTTATCATCTTCATAGCGTTTGCAGGCTTCTAACTGCTCGTCCATAAAGGTCGTGACCTGATCCATATATAAACCGATATTTGGAATGTCTTCCGTTTTGATGTAATCGATTGAAACCAGTTTCTTCTGCAGTGCAGCAAGAAATTCTTTTACTTCGTTGTCCATATTTTCACCTCATATCACATTATATAGTAATAAAAACTAGATGACAAGGCATTTTCATGCTTTTTTCAAAAAACAAAAGAATGTATGTTCTATTCGGACTATCTATGATATAATGAGACACACGAATAATGAATTATGGAAAGAGACGGAGAAACGATATGAGCTTATTAGATGCACTGAACGAACCACAGCGGCAGGCTGTGATGGCAACCGACGGACCGCTTCTGATTCTGGCAGGTGCCGGGTCCGGAAAAACCAGAGTACTGACACATCGTACGGCATATCTGATTGAGGAATGCGGGGTTAATCCCTACAATATCATGGCAATCACGTTTACCAATAAAGCGGCAGGGGAGATGCGGGAGCGTATTGACCAGATGGTGGGATATGGTTCGGAAAGTATCTGGGTGTGCACATTCCATTCCACCTGTGTGCGTATTTTGCGCAGATATATTGACAGGCTGGGGTTTGGCACCAATTTTACCATCTACGATTCCGATGATCAGAAGACTCTGATGAAGGATATCTGCAAACGTCTGGAAATCGATACGAAAATGTACAAAGAGAAAATGTTTCTTTCTGCTATTTCCTCCGCAAAAGATGAGCTGATCGATCCGATCGAATTTGAGACGCGCGCGGCAGGCGATTATGTGAAACGAAAACAGGCCCAGGTTTACCGGGAATATCAGCAGGCGTTAAAGCAGAATAATGCATTGGATTTTGATGATCTGATCATGAAAACCGTGGAACTGTTCAAACTGGACAAAGAGGTGCTTGCCTCGTATCAGGATCGTTTCCGCTATATTATGGTGGATGAGTATCAGGATACCAATACCGCACAGTTTGAACTGATCCGTCTGCTGGCTTTAAAATACCAGAATCTTTGTGTTGTAGGTGATGATGATCAGTCTATCTATAAGTTCCGGGGAGCGAATATCTACAATATTCTGAATTTTGAACATCATTTTCCGGATGCCACAGTGATCAAACTGGAGCAGAATTACCGGAGCACGCAAAATATTCTGGATGCAGCCAATGCTGTGATTGCCAACAATCAGGGGCGAAAGGAAAAGCGTCTGTGGACGGACAATGGAGCCGGGGACAAGATCACCTTTGAGCAGCTGGATACGGCGGCAGAGGAAGCGGATTTTGTGGCAAGGGATATTGCCCGGCGGGTACGCAAAGGAGAGTATCAGTATAAAGACTGTGCCATTCTCTATCGTACCAATGCACAGTCCCGTCTCTTTGAGGAACGTTTTATTACAGCAAATATTCCATATAAAATTTTTGGCGGCGTAAATTTCTACGCCCGTAAGGAAGTGAAGGATCTGCTGGCATATTTAAAGACCATCGACAATGGGCAGGATGATCTGGCGGTGCGGCGTATCATCAACATCCCAAAACGTGGAATTGGTGCGGCATCGATCAACAAAGTGGCATTGTATGCCCAGGAGCAGGAGATCAGTTTTTATGATGCGCTCTGTGTGGCAGAACAGGTACCGGGGCTGGGCAAAGCGGCAGCAAAGATCCGGCCGTTTGTGTTGTTTATCCAGTCTATGAAAGCAAAGGCAAAGCTGCTTTCCGTGGCAGATCTGCTGCAGGAAGTTATTGAAACGACCGGTTATGTCAGAGAACTCGAAGCAGAGGGAACGGATGAGGCAGAGGCAAGAATCGAAAATATTGACGAATTGATCAGCAAAGCTGTGGATTATGCGGAGGGGGAAGAAGCTCCGACCTTAAACGGCTTTCTGGAAAATGTCGCTCTGGTTGCGGATATTGACAGTTTTGACGAAAACAGTGACTATGTGGTACTTATGACTTTACATAGTGCGAAAGGACTTGAATTTCCGAATGTCTATCTGGCAGGACTTGAGGACGGACTGTTTCCGAGTTATATGTCTATTACGAGTGATAACTCCCAGGCCGAGATCGAGGAAGAACGGCGTCTGGCATATGTGGGAATTACCCGTGCAAAGAAAAATCTGACAATCACTTCCGCGCGTGTGCGCATGGTGCGGGGGCAGACACAGTATGGAAAAGTATCCCGTTTTGTCAGGGAAATTCCGCCGGAACTTCTTTCCGGAAAGATTTATGAGCCAAAGACAAAGGAAGAACCCATCGAACAGTCCACATTTCAGAAGGCGCGTAAGGCATTCCGGACGGTGCCGAGTTATGGTGGAAGCGGATATGGAAAAGAAGTGGGAGAGGGATATGGATCGACCTTCCGTTCCTCCAAAGCCACAAAACCGGTATATACAAAGGTGGAAAACCAGCGTGATTTTGGTTCCGCGGGTGGAGCATTGTCCTATCAGGTGGGAGATCGTGTCCGCCACATCAAATTTGGCGATGGAGAAGTCATGGCAATTGTTTCCGGGGGCAGGGACTATGAAGTGACCGTAGATTTCGACAAAGTCGGAACAAAGAAGATGTTTGCAAGCTTTGCAAAATTAAAAAAGATATGATAAATTTTTTATAAACGCAAATTTTTCATAGGAAAACAGGGAAAGATATGCTATAATGGATGTAATTAAAAATGCAGGAAGGAGAAGTGCCATCATGAGTAAAGTAGAAGATATTTTAGCATCTACCAAAGTGGGGGATGTTTTGGATGCAGCAAAGCTTAATAAGTTTTTGAAGAGACAGGAAGAAGAGGAGAAGAAACCTTCCAAGTTCGTGATTGTATTCGCCGTGATTGGAATCGTTGTTGCAGTTGCAGCAGCAATCTATGGAATTTATCGTTTCTTTACACCGGATTATCTGGATGATTTTGAGGACGATTTTGAAGATGAGTTCGACAATGACTTCTTCGAGGATGAGGATGATGAGCCGGCTGCAGAGTCTAAGGATGCTTCCGCAGACAAGACAGAGGACTAATCATTGTCGGAAGCGTGAGAACTTTCAGGCAGTTTGAGCGGTGCGCAGAAAAAGAAAACCGAACGAAGAAAGAAGGGACTGCAGTTGTGTAGTCCCTTTTTCTGTAAGAAAATAAGATTCAGAATGATGCATGAGGAGTAAAAGAATGAAAAAAGGGCAGATTGCAGAAGGAAACGTAACAACCGTAGAATTTCCGAACAAAGGGATTGTGATGACAGACGAGGGAGAACGCGTCATCGTCAAGAATACCATTCCGGGACAGCGTGTTTCCTTTGCAGTAAATAAGGTACGAAAAGGAAAAGCGGAAGGACGGCTTCTGGAAACCGTGAAGAAATCGCCACGGGAGACCGCAGATACCTGCCGGCATTTCGGACAGTGCGGAGGATGTACGTATCAGAGTCTGCCTTATGAAGAACAGTTAAAGATCAAGGAGACACAGGTACGCGGCATGATAGAGCAGGCGATCGGGGATGCCTGTGCTTATGAGTTTCTGCCAATCAGACACAGTCCGCGTGTGCTGGCTTACCGTAACAAAATGGAATTTTCATTTGGAGATGAATACAAGGACGGACCGCTGGCACTTGGAATGCACAAGCGCGGCAGTTTTTACGATATTGTAACGGTAGAGGACTGTCGGATCGTGGATGGCGATTTCCGTGCGATTCTCATGGCAACGCTCGCTTATTTCAGGGAGCAGGAAATCTCCTTCTATCACAGACTGCGTCATACCGGGTATCTGCGCCATCTTCTTGTGCGAAAGGCAGTAAAGACCGGAGAGATTTTAGTTGATCTGATCACTACGACGCAGGATTGGAGAAATGTACAGGAGCAGGAGCCGGACGAGCGTGCAAAGATAGAGGCTGCATTGCTGGAAAAGCAGGGCAGATGTCCACATGCCGGAACGGTAAACGAAGAAAAAGAAAAGCAGCTTTTAGCCGGATGGAAAGATGTACTTCTGGCACTTTCCCTGGAAGGAACCTTAAAAGGAGTACTCCACACAAAAAATGACAGCGTGGCGGATGTCGTAAAAAACGAAGGAACGGAAGTACTTTTCGGACAGGATTATTTTTATGAGGAGCTGTTGGGACTGCGTTTTCAGATTTCACCGTTTTCTTTTTTTCAGACAAACTCTCTCGGAGCAGAAGTGCTTTATTCCACAGCCCGCGAATTTATCCTCGGGGATAATCCGGACATGCTGGCAGACAAGACCGTTTATGATCTGTACAGCGGTACCGGTACGATCGCACAGATGCTCGCTCCGGTCTGCAAAAAAGTTGTGGGCGTGGAGATCATCGAGGAAGCGGTAGAGGCGGCAAAAGAGAATGCGGCACTCAATCATTTGGACAACTGTGAATTTTTGGCGGGTGATGTTTTAAAGGTGCTCGATACGATTGAGGAACGGCCGGATTATATTGTGCTCGATCCGCCAAGGGATGGTATTCATCCGAAGGCGCTGGAAAAGATTATCAATTATGGTGTGGATCATATGATTTATATTTCGTGTAAGCCAACAAGTCTGGCGCGGGATCTGGAGGTGCTGCTGGCGCGGGGGTATGTCGTGGATAAGGTGCAGTGCGTGGATATGTTTCCGAATACGGTGCATGTTGAGACGGTTGTTCTTTTGTCCCAACTAAAACAAAAGCCAGATGATTACATTAATGTAACGATTGAACTTGATGATGTGGATATAACATCTGCAGAGACTAAGGCAACATATGATGAGATAAAGAAGTATGTGTCTGAACATAATGCCGGCATGAAAGTTTCCAATCTGTATATTTCACAGGTAAAGAGAAAATGTGGAATTGAGGTTGCAAAGAATTTGCGCGTTGCAACGAGGAGAATGGACTGCTTGCAGGGCAATTCGACGACTGCCGCGACAGACTTGGAACTTGTTCCAAGTCCTAATTTACTTAAAAAGGAAGACAGTAGGCAACCACAGTGTCCGGAAGATAAAGAGAGAGCAATTGTGGAGGCATTGGAGCATTTTAAGATGATTCAGCAGAAATAAAAGGAGTTTGATAAAGGAAAATACTGACTTATGAAAATACATATTATTGGTTGCAGTGGTTCTGGAAAAACCTATTTAGCAAATGCACTTTCAAAAAAGTATAATATTTCCCATTTCGACTTAGATGATATTCAATGGGATAATAACGCCAAAGAATATGGCAAAAAGAGAACGCTTGATGAACGAAAAGCGTTATTACAAGAAATATTATATAATAATGATGAGTGGATAATTGAGGGGGTATATTATGCCTGGGTACAGCAAAGTTTTGATGAAGCTGATAAAATATATGTTTTAGATATGCCTGGTTATTTATATAAAAGTAGAATTATTATGCGCTCTATAAAAAGAAAATTGGGAATACAAAAAGGAAAAAGAGAAACTTTGAAATCGGTCTATAACCTTTTGAAATGGACTGAAACTTTTCAGAATAAAAATCTGAAAGAAATAAGAAGTATTTTAGATAGATATGATGATAAAGTTATATGGCTATCAAGAAAAAAAGATGTAGAGAAAATAATAAAGGCGGTATGATAACTTCCAGATTTGTATGTATGGTAAATCTAAACTGTATTTTAGCAATATTTCCTGAGTGGGGGCAGAAAGTGCCACCAAAATGATAAAATGGGGGCAAAAAGCGCCCCCACATATAATAAACAAAGGGTTCAAGGGAAAAATCCCTTGCTAGAACGGCATTTGGATGGAGACATCTCTAATGCGTATCTAGCCGTCGCTGGGGACTGATATATAAGAAGGAATATTGTTTAAGCAGGAAAAGACATAGAAGACTCTGGCTATATCGCAGGATATGTGCCTTGAAAGAATTGATTTGTGATAGATAGAAATATTTGAAAACTACCATTCAGTAAAATCTATTCCATTTTAGTAAGTCTTGAGATAAAATATGTTCTGTGAATTATTCACAAGATAATATTTTAAGGAGGCTTGGCAATGAACAAGGATTTTGAACGCTGCTGTAGCTTTCTTGCAGACATGATTATTAAATATGCACCAGAGATAAAAGAAGAAGTAGAGGTGTGTATGATGATCAAGGATTCAATTGATGACGAGAAAGTAAGCAGGCAGAAACAATTTGACCGGTTCTGTTATTACTTAGGTGGGATAAAACAGCTTCTGGACAAAAAAGGCTGCATAGGCAGCTGGGCATCCTGTAGATAATATGCTACGGGATGTATACATATATTACGGGACTTCATTCATAAGAGTGGAGTCTTTTTGTTTTATTCTTTCATCTTGGAAAAAGTTTTGGTTGAACAGAGGTTGGAATGATGATAAAATTTAGTTGGGACAATAGCGAACGCATGCGTTCACATTTCATAACTAAGAAGTAATGGATTGGAGAGGTGCTTATGGCAGATAAAATTGGAACCGATGAATATGGGGAAATACTTATATATCAGACTGATGATGGGCAGACAAATATAGAAGTTAAAATAGAAGATGATACAGTGTGGCTGACACAACAGCAGCTTACTGAATTATATCAATGCAGTAAATCAAATATAAGTGAACATATAAAGCATATATTCGAAGAAGGGGAGCTGGATAAGGATTCAGTTGTTCGGAAATTCCGAACAACTGCAGATGATGGAAAAACATATAATGTTACTTATTACAATTTAGATATGATTATCTCTCTTGGATACCGTATTAAATCAGTGATTGCAACAAGATTCAGGCAGTGGGCAACAAAGCGGCTAAAAGAATATATGATTAAGGGATTTACGATAGATGACGAGCGTTTGAAAGGAAATGGTGGAGGAAATTACTGGAAAGAGTTACTTGACAGAATCAGGGATATAAGATCTTCAGAAAAGGTATTGTATCGCCAGGTTCTTGATTTGTATGCTACGAGTGTAGATTACAATCCTCATAGCGAAGAGTCTGTTAGATTCTTTAAAATTGTTCAGAATAAACTTCACTATGCAGCACATGGTCATACTGCGGCAGAGGTTATATATCAACGTGCTGATGCACAAAAACCATTTATGGGACTTACTTCATTTTCAGGTGAATTACCAGCATTAAAAGATATAGGAATTGCAAAAAATTATCTGGATGAGAGTGAACTAAAAGTATTAAATAATCTTGTATCTGGTTATTTTGATTTGGCAGAAATTAATGCAATTGAACATAAACCTATGTACATGGATGATTATGTAAAGCAATTGGATAGTGTTTTGTCATCAGGAAACAGAAAGCTTTTAACTGGTTCCGGTTCTGTAAGTCATAAACAGGCGTTGGAGAAAGCAAAGTCAGAATACAGAAAATATCAGGAGATTACTTTGACACCAGTCGAAAAAGCATATCTTGAAAGCATTAAAGAGGTTTCCAAGGAAGTAAAAAGGAGATAACATCTGATGAAAAAACAGCAGAAATGTTACATATATACAAGAGTTTCCACTTCCATGCAGGTAGATGGTTACAGTCTTGATGCACAGAAGGACAAGCTTAGAAAATACGCAGAGTATCAGGAAATGTCTATCGTCGGGGAATATTCTGATGAGGGTAAATCTGGCAAAAGTGTGGAAGGCAGACCACAGTTTAAGCAGATGCTTGCGGATGTAGAAAGTGGCAAAGACAATGTTGATTATGTGCTGGTATTTAAGCTGTCACGATTTGGAAGAAATGCTGCGGATGTTTTATCGTCATTGCAGAAAATGCAGGATTATGGGGTTAATCTTATCTGTGTAGAGGATGGGATTGACAGTTCCAAGGATGCCGGAAAGCTTATGATATCTGTGTTATCTGCGGTAGCAGAGATAGAGCGTGAGAATATCCTTGTCCAGACAATGGAAGGCCGCAGACAGAAAGCGAGAGAAGGCAGATGGAACGGCGGATTTGCGCCATATGGCTATCAGCTGGTAAATGGTGAGCTTATCATTGCAGAGGATGAGGCAGAGATTATCCGTATTATATATGATAAATTCGTCAATACAACGATGGGAATGGCTTCGATATCTGCATTTTTAAATAACAGTGGTTATAAGAAAAAGCTTCGCCAGAATAACACAATCGAAGGTTTCTCTACATCATTCGTCAAAGGTGTACTGGACAATCCGATATATTGTGGCAAACTTGCATTTGGCAGAAGAAAAAATGAGAAGATTCCGGGAACAAGGAATGAATATCATATCGTAAAACAAAAGGAATACATGTTAAATGATGGAATCCATGAGGCAATCATATCAGAAGAAATGTGGAATCAGGCACACAGAAAGCGTCAGGAGACAGGTGTTTTACAGGTAAAAACGCACAGCCTTGAACATGAGCATATTTTATCCGGAATTATAAAATGCCCTGTCTGCGGAAGCGGTATGTATGGCAATGTAAACCGCAAGAAGCATCCGGATGGAGGTTATTATAAGGATTATTTTTATTATGCCTGCAAACACAGGAAGCTTGTGGACGGACACCGCTGTACTTACAAAAGACAGTGGAATGAGGATAGGATTAATGCGGCAGTTGAGGAAATTATACGCAAATTTGTAAAGAACCCAAAGTTTGAGAAGGAAATCTGTAAGCAGATAGGAAGCAGCATTGATACTTCGGAGCTTGACAGGAAATATGATGGATTAAAAGACAGATTGAGCCAGACAACCGGGGCGAAAAACAGGCTTGCTGACCAGATGGATCGTTTATCTGTATCCGATAAGAATTATGACAAAAAATATAATGACATGCAGGAACGTTTGGACAAGCTATATGATGAAATCACTGATATTGAGAATGCCATGGAAGAAGTCGAAACAAGACTATATAATATCAGGCAGGACAAAATCTCAGAAGATAATGTTTACCAGTTCCTTTTATTCTTTGATAAGCTGTATGATAAATTTACAGATCTGGAAAAGAAGACATTTTTGAAGAGCTTCCTGTCTGATGTATTTATCTATGAGGAAGAGCAAAAGGATGGCAGAATATTAAAAGGTCTCCGGTTTAAATTTCCGATATATATGAATGGCAGAAATGTATTAGGCGTGGATTGGGATAACGAGAGTACAGATGAGACGGTAGTGTTGCTCACAAGAGTGAACTAATAGAAATCCTTGAATTTACGCACTTTTTCGAGCATATCACGTTTGATAAGACTGTTTATTCTGAGCGTGGAAAGCACATGAAAAAGTATATTCGGGTAGTTGTAGCTGTCGAACTCGTGACAGTAGCACAGACTCCGGACCAGTTCCAGCCCACGGTTTATAACCTCATCAGGAATCTGTCGGAGAATGTGATTCTACCCATAGCAGGAATTATCCTTACGTTTATTGCCTGCTATGAACTGATACAGCTGGTCATCGCTCACAATAACCTGGCAAACTTTGAAACCTGGATCTTTTTCAAGTGGGTATTCAAGACCTTTATAGCAGTAACGCTGATTACAAATACCTTTAATATCACCATGGCAGTCTTTGACGTAGCACAACATGTGGTCAGTCAATCAGGATCACTTATCGCCGGAAGTACCGCAGTGGATGGTTCTACTCTGGCAACTATGCAAAGTACTTTGGAAGCAATGGATGTAGGGCCGCTGTTTGGCATATTCCTGCAGTCCTTTGCCGTGAAGTTCTTATTTGAGATTTTATCGATTCTGATCTGGGCTATTGTCTATGGACGAATGATAGAGATCTACCTGACCATCAGCCTTGCTCCGATTCCATTTGCAACTTTCGGCAATAGAGAGCAGAGCATGATTGGACAGAACTACCTTAGATCCCTTTTTGCACTTGGCTTCCAGGGATTCTTAATCATGGTATGCGTAGCAATCTATGCAGCCCTGGTACAGACAGTTTCATTTTCATCAGACATCATGGGCTCTTTGTGGAATGTCCTTGGTATCACATTACTTCTTGCATTCACCTTGTTTAAGACAGGTTCAATCGCAAGATCTGTATTCCACGCACATTAAGGAGGGAAGGCGGGTATTACTTACGATGATAAAACACTAATAAAGAGCTGGAGATGCGGAGAACCTGTCTGCAAATATGTTAGAGAACAATTAGGAATAAATATTTATTCAAATAAGGGGGAACAAGGTGGAGTAGAGTTTGTAGATTCCGATGATAAAATCAATGAAATATGGCTCAATCCAGAAATAGTAAAGTTGCATTACCAAAAGGCTTCAACATTTGGCAGTGGACATAGAAATTGGGGCGATATCAAAGGTGAAGATTGTTATCAAGATGTATGTGTCTTATTAAATAAGACAACTATGCAAGCATATAAAAAAGGAAATTTACAAAATCTTGCGGCTTCAACAAGGAATAAATTATATGTTGCACTTACGAGAGCAAAAGGCCGAGTTTATTTAGTTGAGGAAGATTATGCGAAAAAATTGGAGGTATAGAGATGAAGGTTGGAAAGATTCCTGCTGGGATGGATCCAATTGATGCCAAGAAAAAAGTGGGATCTTTTTTGAAATCAGTTCAAAATGATTCAAAGCCTAATAAATGTATTTTATGCGGACAGCCTAAAACAAGTTTTTGTAATTCTCATTCGGTTCCTAGAATGTGTTTGAAAAACATAGCTGTTGATGGAAAGGTATTACAGGCTAATGGATTGGTTGGTGCAGATATAATTGATGTAGAAAAGGGGATTAATAATTCTGGTACATTCCACTTTATTTGTAATGAGTGCGATAGTAAAGTGTTTCAAGATTATGAAAACCCTGATGCATGGACAGATGTCGCTCCAACAGATAGGGTATTAGCGCAGATTGCCTTAAAAGACGTATTGCTTATGCTTAGTAAAAGAAATATGGAAACGCTTTTGTGGCAGCGGGCTGCAGAAATGAGCAATATCGGTGGAATGGATTATATGAGAACTGTTCAAGAACTCGATATAAGAGATTTTACCGAAGAGATGGAGTTGTATAAAGGAATAACTGCAGAAACAAACGAGCAGTTTAAGGTAGTATTTTATGAGAAATTACCTTATACAGTTCCTATAGCAACACAAGTAGCGCTGGTATTAGATAAAGATTTTGAGGGAAATGAAATTAATGAAATTTTTAATATTTCAGAGGATGTACGTATTCAAAATTTACACATTTCCATATTCCCTTTGGAAGATAGTTCAGTTGTGATTGTGTTTTATCATAGAAGAGATAAGAATTATCGGAGATTTCATCGCCAATTTAATTGCTTATCGCATGAAAAAAAGCTTGAATACATCAATTATTGGATTTTTAAATATACGGAAAATTATTTTTTCTCTCCGCGAATAAAGAGTATTTTGGAAGAGGATGAAAAGCTGCAGATGCTATCTCAAGAAAATTATGGAGTGTCTAATCTTGGATATATCTTGGGACCAGATGATTTACTGTATGAAGAGGTAAAATCTTCCGAAATAACAAATCTTTTAATTGAGCGTTTTTAATTATTTTGAAGAGGAGGTGCGGTTCTTGTTTGGAAAGAAAAAGGAAAAACAGCAGACAGAAAATATGGTTTCTGAAGTAAACGAGAGAACTGCAATCGAAATACTTGTTACTGAGGAAGATAAAACTGGCAGTAACATAATGTGTATGAGTGATTTTTTTGACATTGCGGTTCATCAGATGTCAAATACACTGGTATGTGCCAAAAACAATTTGGAAATGAATGTACTACCAGTCTCTGATTTAAGTGTTGTTAATAATGCTTTACAGACGGTGGGGGCTTTTTGCTCACCGAAATTTGATTTAGTTCCTGATTTTGCGTCTTTGCCAAAAGATATTTTAGAAAAATATAAGGCAGGGAAAATAGTACTTGGAGATTCAAAGCAGGTAGAAGGCAATATACGAGCTGTTTTAATTGATGTTGAAACAAAGCAGAGAGTAAAGGATGTTACATTAAAAAAGCTTGAAAGAACTGACCAAACAGCTGGCATTTCGCGAGATATGGTTACGCAGATGCAATTGCGTCAAATATCTGAAAAAATAGATTACATGGAATCAGAGCAAGCATATTTGATTGAATTTGCACGAAATCAAGCTATAATGAGACCTTTTTTAGATGCAAGAGATTTTATTTTATCGGCTCAAAATGCGACGGCGGAAATAGATCAGAAGGAGAATCTGGAAAAAGCTGCAGAAAAAATGAGAACTGCGATTAATGCCGTATATGTTGATATGACCACAATAGAGGGTGAACTCGCAAAAGAGGGGAATAGAAAGTGGTTTACAAGAATTAATCGCTCCAATATAGACAAACAAATATCAAGGCTAACTAAAGATATGCAGATTGTTACTAGATATGTAGGTCTGCAATCGCAAGTTTATCATTATCTTGGTAAGACTGAAGAACAGAAAAGTGTTATTGGAACATATAACAGAAGAGTAAGTCGTTTTTTTGATAAAGGAATAGTTGCAACAGATAAATCTTTGGCAATGTTCATACATGAAAATATTGAGTATAATGCTAATAATATAGATTGCTGGTACAACTTTGAACAAGAGATGAAACCTTTACTGAATTCAGCATATGAGGAACTGCAGGCGAAGGAAGTATACGTAATAACAGCAGAGGAGGATCAAAAAGATGTCAAATAATGATGCTGTCAAAAGGTGCAAACAGTGTGGAAAAATTCTGGTCTCAGAGTCCAAGCTGGGTTTATGTCCGAAATGCGCTGATAAGGATAAACGTGGTGCTGCAGAGGCCATAGGAGGGTTAGCTTTAGCAGGGACAATAATCAAGATTGCATGGAAGCCTGTAAAGGGATTGTTAAAGGCTATCATTAAAAAGTAATCAAGAGGATGAAGTGATGAATTCAGAAATTGATTATGATTCTTGTCAGGAACGATGGAAATATTACCAGAATCGTTATCTGGATTTAAGGATTCAATTAAAAGACGTAAAAAATAAAAATGGCAGAGGTGTGTGGAAGTATGGTTCTATAGAGCTTTCAGGAGATTGCTTCTTTAATTTTAATGATAAGAAGATTGCTGCTTTTATCAAGAACGTTCAATGTGATTCTGAAACTAAAAAGTGCTTAATGGCGTGTGCCGCTCGACATCATTCGAATGAAAACTGTGTTCTTATGCCAACTACTGGTGGTATGAATAAAGTTAAGGGAAAAATCTATTATCGAGATGCTGGATTTGTGATTGCTGGAGTTGGTCGACCTACAGATAAATGTTACGATAGACCAGATACATTTTTATTTTATTTGAATGATTTTTATGAGCATAAGGAGAGAGCTTTAGATTTATTAGGTGCAGGAAAATACTTGGGCAATAGTATCTTTAAAGAAGCACTACAATCATTCAATTTTGCTGATTTATATTCCTTTTTAGTTGGGTTTGAAGATGTATATGATTATTGCAGATTCTTTTACGGAATGGAAAGAGAATTTGTGGATCGTATGATCGAGGAGGGAAAACGACCAATTACTGTTGATGAAGATTTAAGAAGATACATTGAGTTGGCGAAAGATTTTTGGCAACTGCAAGTAAGTATAATAGAAGAAAAAAGCTGACCTGTCCTTATATCGGGACAGGTCTTTTGCTATCATTGTAATCATAAAAGGGGGAGTGCACGATTTTAGCGGCTGTCAGATATTTTTGATATTTTGTAGATTATTGTTGCAAACAAGCGTTCGTGGTGTTATACTTTCAAATAGGAAGTAACGAAAGCAGATTGCTTCCTTTAGAAAGGAGCGGCGTATGAGACATAAATCTACAGAGCTTATGGGTACTATTAAGGCATTTGTAGAGGAATACTACAAGAATTATCGCCACTCACCGTCTACAACAGAGATTGCCAATGCGGTCGGTATTGCTAGAGGAACTGCATATAAGTATCTGTTAGCCATGAGTGACAATGGCATGATCAGATATGATGGCCAGCAGATTTCTACTGAACAGACCGAGAAGGTTCAGACAGAGTTTACAAGTGTGGCACTACTTGGTGCTGTTTCCTGCGGCGTTCCTACGCTGGAGGAAGAGTATATAGAGGAATATGTGTCATTGCCTGCTTCTATGTTTGGCAAAGGGACTTTTTTCTTACTTAGGGCAAAGGGCGAGTCTATGATTGAAGCCGGGATTTCTCCTGGAGATTTGGTACTTGTCAGAAAGCAATCAGAAGCCAAGGATGGCGATATTGTTGTTGCCCTGGTAGCAAATGAGAACACGCTGAAGCGCTATTTTGTAGACAAAGAGAATCAGAAGATCAGACTTCATCCTGAGAATAAGACCATGAAGGACATCATTGTTTCGGACTGTAAGATTCAGGGTGTAGCCGTCAAGGTTATTAAGAACCTTGAGTAATGTGCGCTAAACAGTTTAAAAGATCAGTTAAGTCATGCAGTTGATAATTGCAGTGTTGACTACACTTACGGAAAGGTCATTGTCGGGAGAATTATGTACACTCATCATATCGGTTTTTTTCCCTTTCCCGAATGAGAGATATCAGCTTATCAGTCAAAGGATGCGTGATGTTGGTGAGCTTTGCGGAGGAAAAAACTAGGGAATGTGTGGTTTGTTGCCACAGATGTGGGGCATTTCTTATGGAGTCAGCTAGTACAACTTCGTATATGGTTTGCCCGGAATGCGGTGCCCGCCTTGTTGTGTGCGTGAAGAAAGGCAAGGTATCCGTATTTGATGATACTAGATCTGAGGAGGAGCTTGCTAAGAAGAGACATGCTCGATTAACCAGATATGCCGCCAAGATTAATGAAATCGTTAAATAGCTTTGGCAGTTATATCATAACAATTAAATATGGATGAGGTTATTAGGGAGATTACTGGATTGGTCGCACATATGATGCGTTAAAAGACTTACAAATGAGTGACGTCTGGTAGCCAAGAGTTTGTGAAGAGAGTCGTATTTACTACGGATAGATGCAGCCAGGGAGCATAAGACATCTATTTAGATAAAAAAGGGCCTGCAAAACAGAAGCTAACTTGAAGTATGTTTTTACATACCAAGAGATTTAGTAGTTGTTTTGCAGTGCTCTTTTTATTTTTGCGCTCTTTTTCCGGTTCGCTTCTGTTTTGAAAGGCACCGGAACTGATGAAACAGCTTGGTATGAGTAAGAGTACATATTACAGATATGTCAAAAGAATAAAGGAATAGGCAGTTTATAAGACTTTTGCAATTCTTAGAAGCTGTTCTTTCTTTGAAGAGTCAAGTTTATCAACAGTGCTATTTCCATTTGTTTTTCATGAAGTTTTCTCTGGACTTCTTCCTGCTCAAAGATTTCCTGCTGGCATTTACAGCGGATGGAAGGAATAAGAACCTTTCCCTGTAATTCATGCCGGCATTGTCTTGGCGTATTGCATTTGGAACAGTAGATCAGGTGGTCTGTTTCGTTAAAATATTCATCAGACTGAAGCTCTCTGTTTGGTGTTATAGCGGTTGCTTTTTCTGTAAATCTTGTCATAGTGTTTCGTATTCCTCACTTTCGTAATTTCTTTGCCGGGAAGCAGGATGATCCTGGCTTGCCCAGCTGATGATGGTAGCTGCATGGTTCTGGTATTGCTTTCCAGTAGAAGCCATATAACCGGATAAGCGTTCAATATAATCCTTCCAGTCAGGGATTGTCTGTCGGATATCTTCCAGCTCTTTTTCTGACAGAAAAACATTTTGAAATTTTCCATAGGGTGAGAGTGAATCCTTACTCCCTCTTATTGCTAAATTGTTCTTTTTTATCTTTTTCTTATTACCAGACAGTTTTCTGTCTGTATCAGGGAAAGAATCCTGTCTGTCAATAGGACAGTTTTCTGTCTGTCTTAGGGAAAGAAATCTGTCTGTATAGTGGATGGTTTCTTTTGGGAGTTTTACATAAATCCGATTGGGCTGTCCGGGTTCCTGCCGTTTTCGGAAGATAAGCTCCTGTTTTTCCAGTACTGCCAGAGCAGTTTTAACCGTCATCTGGCTTTTATGGAGAACTTCTGCCAGTGCTTCAATTGTAAAGTAAATGAACACATGACCATCTGTATCTGACCAGCCCTCATTTTTCTGGGAAAGCCTTGCCCGGTCGAGCAGGATAATATAAAGCATTTTGGCAGTTTCGTTTATTTCCATGTCCAGAAGAAAACGGGGAAACATCATATAAGATGGCAGGTTGGTGTCTGCTGTCAGAAAGTCCGTCATGTGTTCACCTCCAATCAGTTATTCTCCAAGAAAATCCCAGTCTACATCACTATCTGGCTGTGAATTTTCAGGTGTTGGAAAGGACGCCCTGATTTGGGGCTCCCTTTGCACCATGCCTGCAGTCAGTCCGGAAAGAAAAAGTGGCAATGCCTGTTTCAGACTGTTTTCCACTGCATCTACAATCTGTTTCACAAAAAGTTCTTCCCGTTCTCTTGTTTCCAGATAAGGATCAGCCTGTGTGCGGTAGTAGCGGTCAAAATAATCTACCAGTGCAAGAGAGATTAACTGACTGTAAGATTTAAAATCCTGCCTGTCCATTGTCTGTAAATATTCCCAGGCTCTCCGCTGCTGTTCTTTGCCCAGATTAAAGCGCAGGTTGGTGTTGCGGATATTGTTCTGCATGGTTTATCCCCTCCTTTCCAGGCTCATATAAGCCAGAAATTCGTAACCTTTGGCGGTGGCGCAGATGTCATCAATGATGGTGACTCGTGATTTGTCATACGTTCCGAAGTTACGAATCAGGCATCCACCACCGCCAATCACATACAGGCGCATCAGGTCAGGATTGTATTCATATTTGCGGAGCGTGGAAAAAAGTTCTGCCACATACTGTCTGGCAATAGAACTGATACAATCCAGATATGGTGCTGAAATGTCAGCGGTTCCAAACCGCAGAATCTGTTCTACTGTGGATTCTTCAATTTTCACTCCGAATTTGTCCAGAACAGCGTTCTTTGCGGCAATCATGCATTGGTTTACACCAAGTTTTTCTGTCCAGCATCGGCTCTCCTGCGCTTTCTTATTGTTGATATACAGAATGTTCATGGTTCCGTTTCCGATATCTGCAAGGAGATTGGTTCCCTTGAAATCTCTAAGTTGGTTTACAATAGCCGGATACCCCTGTGGGTAAAGGCTGCATCCCACAAAGTGGAGATGATACTCTTTGCCGTTAAAAAGGTAACGGACTTCTGGATTCTGGAGCAGATAGGAACGAAAAGCTTCTCTTTGAGTTCTGATCCATGTCAGAGGAAGTCCGGCAGCCAGATGAACATCTGCTTCACGGATGGAAAAGACATTTAGTTCCCTTGCAATAGCCATTAGCGTCAGAAGATAATATTCTTCGTCCATAGCTTTATCCGGGATAAATTCTTTGTGTCCTTCGCCAATCCGGTAGTAAATGCCGTTATATTCCAGAATATTCCCGGTGAAGATTGGTTCGGTTTCATAGGCTTTGATTCCGGTTGGTGTGACGGTGTTTGCTGTTTTCATATTGCCATAGCCATGATCTACAGCGATGATTTTTGTGTTTCTGAGTTCTCGCATAAAAAATACCTCCGTTTTCGTATTGATTGATTCAGCAGGTCGTACCGGTGTGGTACTGCTCTGCTGTGAGATAAGCATACGAAGATCGGAGGAAAAAGGCATTGAGGGGAAATTGAGCAGGAATTGAGAAAAAAGATATATTGTGCTTACGTTCTTCATGTACTCTTGTTGTGATTTCATTGTTTTTTATCGTATAATATGGATACTGGAGGTGGTTTGGATGAAATACAAGATTTTAGTTGTCGATGATGATAAAGAATTGGTGAAAATGCTTTGTAGCTATTTTAATATGAAACAATATGAAACCATTACGGCTACAGATGGAATGGAAGCATTAAATAAAATAAAAATGAAACCGGATATTATTTTATTGGATATCAACATGCCACGCATGGATGGGATTGAAGTATGTCGTCTGATACGCAGTAAAGTGTTATGTCCAATTTTATTTCTGACAGCAAGAGTTGACGAAGATGATAAAATTAATGGGTTGCTTTCAGGTGGGGATGATTATATTACGAAACCATTTAGTCTTCGGGAGTTGGAAGCAAGGATTGTCACAAACATAAAGAGAGAAGAAAGGCATCAACAAAAAACGGAATACCGTTTCATGGATGAAATGCTGATTGATTATTCTGAAAAAATAGTAGCTATAGCTGGACACAGGATGGAGTTCACAAAAATTGAATATCAGATTATTGAATTCTTATCCATGCATCCAGGGCAGGTGTTTGATAAAGAACGTATATATGCACAAGTCTGTGGATATGATGCGGAAGGGGACAGTAGAACGATAACGGAATTAGTACGGCGTATAAGGAAAAAAATAGCGGATTATTCAGAAAAAGAATACATAGAAACTGTATGGGGGATTGGATACCGATGGAAAAAATAAGAAACTTGTCACTGAAAAAAACAATTCTGCTTTATTTTGTGATCAGCTTAACGGCAGCATTTCTGTTATCTGGATTTACAGTTCATTTTGCAGGAAATATGCAGAATAAAATATGGGAAAAATATATTGATTATGCAGATTATACGGACGCGTTTCAGCAATATGGAAAGAAATACGAGATTGAGATATCAAGACCTAATCAATCGCAGATGAATCGTTTGGACTATCATCTTTCGGAAATGTGTGACTTTATGGAAACATATTCGGTACTGATTTTTTCGATTGTTGGGAGTGTTGTTGCGGTATTCTTTTTTTATAAAAATAAGTTAAAGACACCTCTACAGGAACTAAAAGATGCCTCACAAATGATTGCAGATAATGAACTGGATTTTCATGTGTCCTATGAAAATAAAGATGAGATGGGAACTTTGTGTAAAGAATTTGAAATGATGCGAAGTGATTTAGCAGATAACAACAGAAAGATGTGGCGAATGATTGATGACGAGAAGGCTTTGCGGAATGCAATTGCACATGATATACGTTCTCCACTTTCTATATTGCGTGGGTATCAGGAAATGCTCTTAGAGTTTGTTTCTGCTGAGAGTATAAAAACAGAGGATGTTATTGATATCTTACAAACAGGCATGTATCAGATTGACCGTATAGAGCATTTCACGGAAAACATGAGAAAAATGTCCCATTTAGAACAGAGGGAACTGCAATGCTCAGAGATAGAATTATCGGAACTGGTAAAAAAGATTGAGGCAGAAGCTGCCATGCTGTCCAAGAAGGAAAGTAAATTATGTAAGGTAGAAAGAGTGCAGGAACAAAACATTGTGAAAGTGGATGAGGAACTTGTCATGGAAGTGACAGACAACTTACTGGAAAATGCGATTCGATATGCACAAAAAAGTATTGCTTTGCAGATAAAGAAAAAGGAGGGTTTTCTTATAATTTCTGTTGAAGATGATGGAATAGGATTTGTGGATACTGAGGAAAAAGTAACAGAACCATTTTATCATAAGAATCCACAAGATGATTTAAAGCATTTTGGCCTTGGCATGTATATTTCTCGTATTTTCTGTGAAAAGCATGGAGGAAATTTGAAAATATATAATGCCAGACAAGGCGGTGCTCATGTAGAAGCTCTTTTCAAAGCTGAATAAAAATACGTTATAAGGCTGAAATCACAAATAAAGTGGTTTTAGTCTTTTTTGTTGTGAATTTATTGAGAATTGATTTGTATGATGTTGTTAAAGAAATAAAGAAAGGAAGAGATACAATGAAAACAATCATAAAAAGAAGTATACTTGATTATTTAAAGAACCCTGTTTTGTGGATTGGCTTGATTATTATAGTTGCCAGTATGTATCAATGTCTGTCATCGTATTTGCAAATTCATTATGTCAAACAGAATGAACAGATCACACAAAATGACGTAGCATTGGAAGATGCTGATGTCATGGATGGGTACATTCCCACATCTGATGATAAAGAAAGAAGAAGGGAGTGGGAAGATACGATCAAAGAGACGTTAATGGACACCTCCCAAAATGGTTTTGGATTTAGCAGGCAGGAAGCAGATCATGTAATGAAAGAAATTCAGAATATGGATGTAAAGACTGCTTCTGAGTTTTTGGAATCCCAATATGGCTATTATAATGCAATATATGCTTATGAGGACCTTGAAATTCATAAGGGGACAGCAGAAGAAATCAATCATTATATCGAGCGGAAATTATCCGAACATTCTTTTTCCTGGTACTTTGCCAAAAAATTTACGGATTTTGCAGGATTGCATATGGCCTTTTTTGCAACAGTCTTGTTATCATTTTTATTTATTCAGGATACACGAAAAAGTACCTATGAATTATTACATACAAAGCCTGTTACGGCAATCCAATATATATGTGGGAAAGTGATAAGCGGATTCGTTAGTATGTTGGGCGTATTAGTTATGTTGAATGTTATATTCTTTATGCTGTGTTTGAAAACATCTTTAGAATCAGGCTTTCCGGTAACACCAATTGATTTTTGCGTGAATTCTCTGATCTATATTGTGCCGAATCTTTTGATGATATGTTGTGTCTATACAATTACAGCATTAATATTTAAAAATCCGCTTCCGGCAGCACCAGTTTTGTTTTTACACATTATATATTCAAATATGCTGACCGAGAAGAATGATATTTATTATATGAGACCGTTCTCTATTATGGTGCGATTTCCTGGCAGGTTTTTTGAAACACATGCAGCCAAAATGTCAAATATAAATCAGATTATGCTTGTGATCTCATCTGTTATATTAGTATGTATTTCTGTCATAATCTGGAAAAGGAGGAGGGTTCATTGAAAACGGAATTAAAAAACTGCCTGTCATTATATAAGATTTTTTATTCATGTGCATTTATACTGATATTGTGTGTTATTCATCCGATTATATACTATGAAGAAATCGGTTCAGCAATTCAGTCTCCAATAGCATTTTTAACAATTATTTTTTGTAGTGACACATATTTGATGGAAGTAAAAAGTAAACGTGCCGATGTATTTCATTTGTATGATCAAAAAAAGCAGTTAAAAGTAATATCGCAGAGAGTGGGCGTTCAAATATTATATTTATTAATACTTTCTTGTGTTGGATATGTTTTGTTTTTCTGGCAAAAACCGGGCAGTGTAAAAGAAGGCATTTCGGGTATTCAGATATTTCTTTTATATTTCATTGCAATGTTTGGAACTATCTGGCTTTGGAGTATATGCTCTGTGATTTTGTGTACATTGCTTCGAAATATGTGGGCAGGTATTGGATGTTTATTTGGAATTGTCATTGGACTTATATCAAAAGCGGGAAGTTCATTTTTCGGAAATCTGGGATTGTTTTCTTTCAGCTTTTGTGAACCTACTCAATTAATGTCCGAGAGTTGGATTTATGGAACGCTTGTGTCTTTTATAGCGGGGCTGTTTTTATTTGCAGTATTACCAATGGCTTTAAAGAAAAGAGGATAGATTATGAGTATTAGAATAAATGATTTAACAGTTAGATTTAAAAATGGTGTAGTTGCAGTAAATAAGGCATCTCTTGAAATACCTAAGGGAATTTACGGACTTTTGGGTGAGAATGGTGCTGGAAAAACCACTTTGATGAGAGTGCTTACAACTGTTTTAAAACAAACGGAAGGAATGGTTTCCCTTGATGGAATTCTGTATAACGAGGGAAATTATGAGAAAATACAGAAAAAGATTGGTTATCTTCCACAGGAAATCGACTTATATCCGAATCTTACGGTGAAAGAATGTCTTGTATATATGGGTGGACTATCAGGAGTATCCACAAATGACCTCAAACAAAGAATTACCTATTATTTGGAAAAGACTTCTCTTACAGAGCAACAGAATAAAAAAATGCGGCAATTATCTGGTGGTATGAAGAGACGTGTCGGACTCATACAGGCACTTCTTAATAATCCGGATTTTTTGATTATTGATGAACCTACCACCGGGTTAGATCCGGAAGAAAGAATCAGGATCCGCAATCTTTTGGTTGATTTTTCAAAGGATAGAACTGTGCTGTTTTCCACTCATGTAGTAGAAGATTTAGCAGCAACCTGTACACAGCTTGCCATTATGAAAAAGGGAAGTTTTTTATATTCTGGAAGCGTGAGTGGGTTGCTGGAAAATGCAAAGGGCTGTGTTTGGAATTGTACGGTACAAAATGCAGAAGAAGCCCGTTTGTTAGAAGCCAATTATTCTATATCATCTAAGCAGTATGTAGAAAATGGAATTCATATGAAAGTATTAAGCAAAGGAAAGCCAAATGAGAATTGTGTCCTGGATAATGATATCACTTTGGAAGATGCATATATTTATTTGACGAATAGTTGAATATAACGGCGGGCAAGTTGCCCGCCGTAAATTATGCTTATTTTGTTAAAAGACCGGATAGATTTTTTCCAATGCAAAATCCAATCTGTGGATATAACTCCTGAATTTCCTGATATTTTGCTTCAATCATTTCTGGTTCATCAGCCCAGATCTTTTCATATATTTTGAAAGCTTTTTTAAAATGTGTTTTGGCGTGTGAAAGATTGGCGGTCATCAGATAAATAGTTGCATGGGTTTCCTGTACTTTGGCATAATCCAGACAGTGATCGGAATGGTATTCCTTGATGATGCCGGATAATTTTTGCAATTCGGAGATTCCTCTTTCGGGTTCCTGCTGTTCTGTCAGGAACATTGCATAATTGGCAATCTGAGGTATAGCCATATTACAGTCAGACATCAGTGGAAGAAGATTCTGGTGGATAGTATGAGCTAATTTTTCCTGATTGGATGGCTTGGAATAGTAAGCGGATATTTTAGGACTGATTTTAGCCTGACCAGTCATCCAGCGGCAAACCAGACCGTTGTCCATTGAAAAATCCTGATTTGCCGGATCATCCATAAAATCTTCAAATAATTCGTATAAAAAATCAGGCTGACTCATTTGATTACTTTCGCTGATATGATTTTTTAAGCAAGTGCTAATAGAAGAAAAATCGCATCGATTCAATAGAAATTCCCCTTTCGTAGTTAAGATTGAGTATATCTATCATAACACGAACATACATTCGATTCGAGAAAATGCGGATATTTTTAAAGTGATTGTGTCAATTTACAATCAATTTCTATTCAATGTGGTTTTCAAGCAGGTTCTGTAAAATAAGCTCAGAACAAACAATAACGGGAGGAGCTTATGCAACAGAATATTGAATTTGAGCGGTGCATTGATTTTCTGGTACGGATGATTGATAAGTACGGCGAAGAAGTCCTCCGGGAGTTGGAGGAAGAAAAACAGAATAAGGAAGAAAAAACAGCATAGAATACTTCTGAGCGGGTATGGCTAAGAATGTTTTGGAGTATTGACAGGACATTTAAAATGACGTATACTAAGCTCAGTGATCGTTCTGTAGAAACTTGAGAAGCCTACAGGCGGGGGAGAGCCTGCGGGTCTCTCCCTCTTTTGTTTTAAGGAGAAATGAGATGCAGACACCGAAAAAATTCTCTTCTTTTAGTGACCAGGTTTCCTGGATCAGTGATGAAAAGGGAATAAAAATAAAAGACAGAGAATATGCGGAAGAGATGTTACGCCAAATAGGATATTTTCCTCTTATGGGAGGATATAAACATCTTTTTAGAATATCAAACACAAAAAAATATAAAGCAGGAACAAGTTTTGAAGAAATAGTCAGTCTGTATAAGTTTGATGCAGAGCTTAGAGAGTTGTTCTTTAAATATTTACTGCAGATTGAGCGACAGATGCGTTCTTTGATGTCATACTATTTTACTGAAATGTATGGAGCAGAGCAGAAGCAGTACCTGGATGCTAATAATTATAATAATACAAAAAGAAATCATGCAACAATCGTAAAGTTGATAGCGACCTTGAAACGGGCAACAACGACCACAGATTATACATATATCAACTATTACCGCAAGACATATGGTGAAATTCCATTATGGGTTTTGGCAAATGTACTTACGTTTGGAAACTTATCAAAAATGTTCCGAGTGTTTCCGCAGTCCTTAAAATCAAAAGTATCAAAAAATTTTGAACCTTTGAATCAGCATCAGATGGAACAGTTTCTATCTGTTCTTACTAAGTATAGGAATGTATGTGCCCATGGGGAACGACTGTTTACATACAGAACAGTAGATGCTATTGCGGATACACTGCTTCATAAAAAACTTTCATTACCACAGAGCGGTAATCAGTACGAAAAAGGAAAACAAGATTTGTTTGCTGTGGTGATTGCTTTTAGATATCTATTATCTGGAAAAGATTTTCTGGAATTTAAAAGAAAGCTTATAAAAGAGATTGACCGAGTAAACAGAGAAGTAGAGCATATAGGTGAAGTTGAATTATTGAATAAAATGGGTTTCCCGAAAAATTGGAAAAATATTACCAGATACCATTTAAATTAAAGAAAAATCCTCTAAGAGATAGTGAAACACCTATTGTCTTAGAGGATTTTTTGTATTAATCATAGGATTGACAAAGAAATGAGTCAATAAGAAAATAAGTATTGAAAATAGTTGGAATGAGTACTAAAATAAAGTTGGGACAATAAAACAGAATTATATTGCAAGGAAAATTATGAAGAATAAAAAGATAAAATGTGATATCTATACCAGAGTATCCACAACCATGCAGGTAGATGGCTACAGTCTGGATGCTCAGAAAGAAAAACTCAAGAGATATGCGGAATTTCAGAATATGGAAATCGTAAATGAGTATTCAGATGAAGGTAAGTCTGGAAAGAGCGTAGAGGGCAGACCGGAATTTCAGAGAATGTTGGATAATATTGAGAATGGAACAGATGAGGTGCAGTTTGTACTGGTGTTCAAGCTTTCCAGATTCGGTCGTAATGCGGCAGATGTATTAAACTCTTTGCAGAGGATGGCTGACACAGAAGATGATGGCAACATTGTACGATGTCGGCACTAACACTATAAATTATCATATTAAGAAAATCTTTGGGGACAGTGAGTTACAAGAGGATTCAGTTATTCGAAAATTTCGAATAACTGCCGCCGACGGAAAAAGCTACAGCACAAATCACTATTCCTTAGAGATGATCATTGCAGTAGGATTTAAGGTAAATTCTGAGCGTGCGGTGCAGTTTCGTAAATGGGTCAATCAAATTGCAAAGGACTATACCATCAAAGGCTGGGTTATGGATGACGAGCGTCTCAAACGCGGAACTTATCTGACAGAAAAGTATTTTGATGAGCAGTTAGAACGAATTCGTGAAATTTTCCAATAAACAGAATATTAATTGGAATGATGTAGAGGATTACTTGGGAAAATATGTAGGAGAATTGATTGAAATAGCAGAGACAAGAGACATTATTTATATTGGAAACAACTTTCCGGATGAATATGGCGGTTCTAGTTATACAAGAAAAACAAAGGGCGCAAGAGCAAAAGCAAAGGCAAATGCGGCACAGGGAATCCGAGAAATGGTTGAGATAGCTACTGATAAAGTATATCGGGAAAATCATAAGGAAAAGCATTCCGAGGATGCTCACAATGGATGGTTTTATTATGTGACAAGATTTGCAATTCCATTATATAACAATGAGAAAAAGACCGGAGAATATAATGTTTATTCTGCGTGTCTGGTTGTAAACCACGCAGCTAATGGAAAAATGTATCTGTATGATGTAGTGGGCATAAAAAAAGAAGCGAGTAACCCACTCAAGACTATCAAGTAGTCAAGTGGTACAAAACCGCTTCTGAATACATATTATCATTGAGATGTGGAAAAGTCAACAGTTTGTTTAGAAGCTGGCTGATCTTTTTTGGATTCTTTTTTCTGATATGCATTATTGGAGCGATGTGATTGCGAAAGGTTGCAAGATAAATGTATATTAATACCATTATCAGTAAAAAGGCTGCATCTGATGTAAAAACGATAGCCATCGCAAAGAAACCAATCATAATAAAAGGAACTGGGCTACAGAAAATGTATTGTATGTAGCCATATATAGCTATAATCATATAAAATTGAATATACACAATGAAAGAAGCAGATATGTGGAAATATTCCATGTGTCTGCTTTTTTGTTGCCCAGCATACGACAAAAAGGCAGCAACAAGTCTTAGCGAAGCTTGCTCTATGCAGTCATATATACCACACCGCAGGGATGTAACAGCAGGGTATTAGGGGCAGCCGCCACTAACGAGATGGGTTTTTGTAACACGAAAACCGTATCTCGCCTACTATGTTACAGGAATTTCCAAAGCAGCGGAAGTGGATATACGAAAGACCGACAGAGTGACTATCACAGCAAAACAGATAAGAAGAATTACACGAGAGGAGGGATGCGTATGGGCAGACCAAAGAGCAGACAGGCACCAAGAACGACAATGAGCATCCGGGTATCGGAGCGTGAGCGTAGAGAGATAGAGGAGAAAGCAGCGGCTACAGGAATGACACCATCTGCCTATATCCGTACGATGGCATTGGATGGTGGAAATGTGGATATGACCAGTCATGAGGACAGGCAGAAGCTGATGTATGAGCTATCTACAATCGGCAACAGCATCAACCAGATAGCACGAATGGCAAATACGAATGTATTTATCTCAAAGTCAGATGTGCAGGAGGTAAATGAGCAGCTGAAACAGATACAGCGACTTCTATTGCAGTATATAAGAAACAGGTAACAGATAACAGATGTGCCTGGCATCTATCCATCAGAGAATGCGGCATAAGTGATGAAGAATATGCCAGATTAGTGTTGGAAGCGGCAGAATAAAAATATGGTAGTCATTAGGTGCCCCTTTTGACTACCGTTTTTTTGTTAAAAAATAAAGAGGAGCCGGATCACTCCGACTCCTCCAAGTATGTGTCCGCAAACACATACCCCAATTGCTATCTATAATATACTATAGACAGGTAAAATATGCAAGCATTATATGGAATTTTTTAAGATGTTTAAGCGAGAGAACAAATCAGGATGAATCGAAATAGCTGAAACATTCGGGTTTACAGAAGATTCGTATTCTCTTGTAATTTTTTCAAATTCACGGATGAATGATTTGATCTCTGTTTTAGAGACTTTCAGTAATTTTAAGTAGTAACAGATAAGGATGATGTAATCGCCGATTGTTTTGAAATTTATGTACGGCATCCCCATTTCTAAAATCAGGCATTGTTTCATTGGTCTTGAAGGGTCCATTTTTTTGAAACGGGTATCATATACCACATCGTTGTGAGCAATGGCATTTCTTAAATCTTTTAAGGCATATACATATTTATAAAGTAATTCCCGGTAAGTATCACTTGATAGATTGATGCCGATTGCACGGGATACTTTTTCACGCATATCAATGGTCAGGCATGAAAGCAAATATCCAAAATCGCCCATAGTGAGAATTTCAAATATTGCCCATAAAGGAACTTCATTGTAATTGACATTATTGTAAAAATGAGTGATTTTCGGATTCTCTTTTCGGTATGCAGCAGCAATGGCATTTTGTATGGAGCCTTGAAGATTTAGTTTGTTGTTCTGGTATTTCTTTTTTATATCTTCACGGGTTCCGGCTGGTGCATTTTTGTAGCTGCTGATTGCTTTATCGTACATATCATAGATACTGCTGGAATCAATTTCTGACATAATGGTGTTCAAAGCAATATTTTTAAGCACAGTTTCTATAAACATCATTTTCCCATATAAAAGAGATTTTAATTTTGTATCATATTGAATGGTTGCGTTAATCTCATTATATGAAGTGAATGGAAGTCTGTTAGAGGAAGATACAAAAAAAACGGTATCCTTTATATCCGTGAAAATATCCGGTATTGATGAGCTGTTGTTTTTGTGAACTTCCTGAGATGGAAATTCCATTATCCCTAAGATGCCGCATTAAAGCATCGGGTGATTTATAATCTGTATTTGCCATAGTCTCTCCTAAACATTTGTAATAATAAATTAAGTATAATACATGGGTTTAACATTAACAAGCTACAAGATGGGATTATTCTTTTTCCTAGACTGCTCTGAGGTAAAATCGGGCTGTGTCTGACCGAGGTATTGATTCAGATTTTCCAGTTTTCGGTTTAATGATTGAACCTCTTTTTCACATTTCTTGTAGGTGGAAGTCAGTTCATTTTTCTGTTTCATCAGTTCCTGATATTCTGCTTTTAGCTTATCAACATTCAATCCCTTTAAGTTTATCCCTGCCTGCTCAAGTACACGCCTTGCACCGCCATATAGAATGCGCTGGCTTTCGTATCGGCGGAAATATGCGTCTGGGTTCTTTGACTTTTATAGGCAATGTGATAGGAGCGGTTGGTTTTGTACTGCTCGGCATATTTGATGATTTCTGCAAGGTCTTTCATGCGGTGTTCCAGTTTCACAACGCTCTGTTTGGCAGATTTTCCGGCTTCGGTTTTCACAGTAATCTGATGCTTCAGATCGGAGAGAGAACCAACTTCATTATAGCTTTGTGCAGCAATCTTCAAATTCTCGATAGTTGCCCATTGCTGGAGTCCGGGACTGCTTTGGAATTTTTCATCCGAGGTATCAATGAGCCTGCGGGCAGAGTAGTCTTTTTTCGGAATAACAGATTTTCGCTCACGCTTCATTTCGATGCGTTCCCGGATACGTTCCTTTGTGTATTCCTTACCAAGCGATTTCGTACTGCCACGGACAAAACGTTCTTTATCCAGAGGACGGAAAGAGATGTATTTGGCAGCACTTTCTTCAAAAGATTCCCCTTTAATTTCATATCCTTTGGCTCTCATTAAAAGTAAGAAATCTTCGTATGTGGAAGCTGACTTGGTGCAAAAATTGATGTCTCTTCTAAGCTGGGTTTTCCAAGTAGAGCCATTCTGCTCAGACTGCCATTCTTTATATTTTTTACCACGTTCACCACCCGGAATGATGATGGAAAGGTTATGCTCTTTGCATAGTTCATCACTTAGTTTCCGGATGTGGTAATACGACTGTTTGCAGTCGTGATATTTGTTATGCTCGATGTTATCAGCAGCACAAAATATGATGTGATTATGAATATGTCCTTTATCAATGTGTGTGGTGAGAACATACGAATATTTCCCTTCTAAAACCTTGTCAGCAAGTTCTTTTCCAATGCGGTGAGCTTCCTCATAACTGACTTCTCCCGGAGCAAAAGCCTGTATCAGATGATAGGCTTTGTTAGGACTGTTCTCCCTGCAATGGTCAAGGGTGTACTTAAAGTCAATCGCTGCTGTTTCTGGCGCACACGCATAAGATGAAACATAGATTTGCTCATCTGTTTTGTCGGGATTGCAGATGTAATCTATTGCTTTATCAACGGTTGCTTTGATAGCATGGATTTTTGTGTATGCCATACTTTATTCATCAACTCCTTTACTTCATTCATATCGTCCTGATAGATGTTTCCGGTACTGTTTACCCGCTTTGCAATCTGATTCAGACTGGAGCTGATTCGTCCAAGCTCTGTATTATAATTTCGCAGATAACTGTAATCGACATCATACACATATCCATATAAAATCAGTTTGCGTAAAAAGGCTGACATGCTTTTCATGCCGGATGCTTTGAACTTGGTATTGAGAATGTATTGCTCATCATCACTGAGATAAAATTGCACCGGATTAGTGCGGTTTCGGTTTGCCATTGTGCCACGTCCTTTCTAAATTTGGGTACAAAAAAACTGCTGTAAAATGTTCGATTTTTACAACAGTCTGTTTCATGTTTTATTCAATTTTGGGTGTAATTACCCGTAGCAAATTGTAGCAAAAACGGCAGGAAAGGTCAATGCATTTCGACGGTAAAATGAAGAGTAATCGAAGAAAAATCGAGAGAGGGTTAGGGATACTTCCCTATGGAAATTCAACTACACAGACGATAGGAAAGTGTGGGGGATTTCGCCTGTGTCATGACACAGGCAGTGCTTGCTATGAGTGTTACCGACACTCCCGGAGGGTGTGTCGGTATTTTAATGTAGGTGAAAAAAGGTGGTGGATATTCTTTTTGAATGATAAGAACAGGATACGGTATAATGACCAGTGCAAGAAGTGTGTGTATGAATGTAAGCAGAGTTTCCGGTGCAGGATTGTGTGGTGTGGGAAGTATTACTCTAAGCGGAGAAAAAGGTAGTATTTGATTTATTTGATATTTCTGAAAGGGGTTGAGATAAAATATTGGTTTAATAGTTTCATTCGTTTTAAGAAAAAATGAGGAATCTTTTAATCATTTTAAGTGCATAACCCGTTATTATATATATACAGATATTCAATGGAAAGGAGTCTGATGCGTGTTGAGTGATGACGAATTAGTGGAACAGATTCTACTTGGAAATGAAAATGCAGCAGAAGAATTGATAAAACGCTATTATACATCTATTTTACGTTACTGTAGGTGGCATTGCTCTAATCTGGAAAAAGCAGAAGACCTGACTCAGGAAACATTTTTGAGGTTGTTTAAGAATTTATCCGGATATAAAGGGAAAAAGAAATTTAAGGCTTATCTATACACGATTGCAAATCATTTATGTATTGATGAAAGTAGGAAGGTTGAGTTTTATCCATTAGAAGATGAAGAAAATATAGTGCATGAGTATAACGACATAGTTCGGCTAGAGGATAGGGCAGAGATAAGCTATTTTTTGAATTTTTTATCATCAGAACAAAGGGAAGCAGTTATTCTACGCTTTGGAGAACAACTTAGTTTTGGAGAGATTGCAAAAGTGATGGGATGCAATATGCGAACAGCACAAAGCAGGGTTCGTAATGCTTTAAAAATTATGAGAAAGGAGCAGGAAAATGAAAGATAAAAATTTGAAGGGCTATTTACAGCAATCTTTAGGAGAGGAAGTACAGCCTAAAAGATTAGAGGAAACGATTAAGCTTTGCACTGAAATTGTACGAGAACAGGAAGTGACTAGGGCAGAACCGAGGACAGGTTTCTTTCACTATCTTTCAGATGTATTTCGCTTTGAAGGTATTCCAATATTTGGTTTGCAGGCAGTAACGTTATTTATAGTTTGTTTAACAATTGCCAGCATTGCAGACGTGCCAAAGAATATACCAATTTTTATGCCGCTGTTTGTATTGGCTGTCATACCAGCAATTTTTAAAAGCCAGTATTATGGAATGAGCGAGATTGAAGCGGTAACAAGAGCTTCTGGTGCCCAAATCACGTTAGCAAAGCTGGTTTTGGCTGGGGCTGCTAATTTGGTGTGTATAACAATTCTTTTGTGTATGGAAGTTTATTTGCAAAATTCTTATAAAGAGATTGGACAGATGGTCCTATACTGCCTGGTTCCGTACTTAGTGTGTATGGTTGCGTTGCTGCGTTTGATCCGTTTGCAAAAGAAACAGAGTTTACAGATATGTGCAATTGTAATGCTGGGTTCCTGCATTTGTTGGGGTATGTCAGCAAGAATATTGCCATGGTTATATGAAACATCAGCAGTGGGGGTGTGGATTGTTACATTTTTGATTTTTGCTATGTTCTTTATAAATGAAATCCATTATATTGCAGAGATGAGAAAGGAAGGAAAAATGTATGGAATTGTCGCTTGATCGTTTAACAAAACAGTATGGCAGGAAAATAGCGGTAGATTGTGTTAGTGCAACCTTAAAGCCAGGAGTATATGGTCTTTTGGGGGCTAACGGTGCAGGTAAAACAACATTGATGCGTATGCTATGTGCTGTTTTGGAGTCAACCTCAGGGGAGGTATTGCTGGATGGAAAAGAAGTAACTTCGATGGGGGCAGATTACCGGAATGTGTTGGGTTATTTACCACAGGATTTTGGATATTATCCAAATTATACTGCGGTGGAGTTCTTAATGTATATTGCAGCACTGAAAGGAATACCGAAGAATGTTGCAAAAAAACGTGTGACTGAATTGTTGGAAGTGGTTGATTTAAGCCATGTGGCAAACAAAAAAGTAAAAACTTTTTCCGGTGGTATGAAACAAAGAGTAGGAATTGCACAGGCGTTACTTAATAATCCGAAAATTTTGATTTTGGATGAGCCGACTGCAGGACTTGATCCGAAAGAGCGTGTCCGTTTTCGTAATCTGCTCTCAGAGTATGCAGGCGATAAAATTGTAATTCTTTCCACACATATTGTATCGGATATAGAAGCAATAGCAGATGAAGTGCTATTGATGAAAAAAGGAAAATTTGTATTGCAGGGTACGGTTCCTGAGTTGATTCACAAGGCAAATGGTAAGGTTTGGGAGCTTTCTGTTTCTCCACAAGAAGCTAGACAATGGCAGACAAAAACAACGGTTGCTAATTTACGGCACGAAGGAAAAGAAATTATATTGCGTATTATTTCAGACAATATGCCTAGTGAGCGAGCGGTTCCTTGTGAAGCTACATTGGAAGATCTTTATTTATTTTATTTTCCCACAGAGGAAGGAGTGAAATAGAATGGAACTATTTTGGTTAGAGCATAAAAAGTTATGGCGAAAGAAAATTGTTAAAATATGTGTGTTGTTGTGTTTTGTTTATTGTGTAATTTTTGGAAGCATACTTTCGTTTCAATGGTTCGGTTTTGGCAGTTCAGATGACTATACAAGTGCTTTTGGCAATAATTTTGATGGATATACAGTAATAAAGGATAGTCAGGAATATGCACTTTCATTTGGTGGAGAATTGACGGATGAAACCTTGCAGCAAATAGTAAGTGATTATCAGCAAATGGAAGCTGACGGTATGGAGAAAGAACTGGAAAAGACAGACTGGCAGATAGTTAATAGTTGGCTCGGAACATTGTATCCGGAGCTTCGAGATACCAATAATTATAAAACGATGATAAGCTATGTTGATCCGGATAAGTTAACAGGCTTCTATGAAAGAAGACGGCAGGTGCTTGATGAGTTTTTGGAGGTCAGTGGTCAGGTAGGTGCTGAAAAAGAGTATTTACATCAGATAGAGAGAAAGGTAGAAAAACCATTTCATTATGAGTGGGTAGAAGGCTGGTCAACGCTTCTTGGTAGTATGGTTGCGGATCTGGGAGTTGTGATGGCTTTGTTTCTCGGTATTGTTTTATCCTCTTTATTTGCTGGCGAATGGCATGATAATACAAGCACACTAGTATTGACGACTCGAAATGGTTGGGGGAAAATTGCTCTTGCCAAAATTCTTACTGGTTTAGCGTTTACAGTGGAGTTATTTGCATTACTTGCTGTTTCAAATGTTATATCACAGTTGTTTTTTATGGGAACTGCCGGATGGGATATGCCGATTCAGAATATCAAGCTGATTGCTGTTGCACCTATGAATATGCTGCAGGCAGAAATTTATGAATATGCTTTTGTACTGCTTGGAGCAATAGGTTTTGCCGGAATTGTTATGTTTATATCAGCGGCTGTAAAAAATAATGTACTTACCTTACTGCTTAGTCTGGCTGTTGTATATGGACCAATGATGATTGCAGAATATCTTCCTTATGAAATGCAAAAAGCATTGGATTTAATACCATTGGTAGGAAGTTCAACAGATATTTTCAGAACTAATACTTTTCGTATTTTTGGGAAGCTTATCTGGTCACCATATCTACTTATTACTATTCCTGTCTTGATTGGTATTCTATGTATGCCATTCGCTATAAAGAGCTGGTCAAGAAGGATGAAGGCATAAATAACAATATGGCAAAGAAAAGAGATAAAAAAAATAAGTTGCGAGGGAAATGGTTGAGAGGAATTATCATAGTTTACTTGTTTTTGATACTATGTAATCTATTTCACGAATTTCCTTCAAGATTAGGGAATTTACATAGTATTCCGGTTTCGGAGGAGTGGTATTTAATTGTAGTAAACCGTTGGAATGAAATACCGGAAGATTATAGAGTGGAATTAACAGAATTATCGAATGGTCAAAAGGTGGATAGCAGGATATATCCGTATTTACAAGAAAAAATAAAACATCAAGATAAAGATACTATTATCAAAATGGATCTTGGGAATTGTGTAAATAAACTTGAAGGACAAATAAAAACTATTGCAAAAGCATCTATCTGGATTGGCAATGATGAAATCATGAAAGCCGCCAAGGAGTTACAGACCTTTAAGAATACTGCTGAGAAGAAGCTCCCTGATAAGGATATTGAAGAATTTCATTAAACAGTTATTCCAAGAATATAATAAAACGTATGCCTGTGGAGAGCCTGCAGACATACGTTTTATTAATTAATTTATCGCTATTTCATAGATATCTGCCATATCAAGTACATATTCTTCAAAATCAGCCCAGCCATCATATAATATATCAGAACGTAAAGTAATTGTTTTATGATCGTGTGTTGTAAAGATGAATTTTTGTTTCTTTTTCTTATAGCGGTATTTTATCGTTTGAATCTGTGACCATGTAACTTTTTCTTTTTTAAAGAAGCTCACATGGTAGATAAAAAGTTTTGTATAGAATACTTTTTGACAGGTATATCTGAAAAAGCAATAAATGGAGACAAGATACATAAATATGATATAAACAATACCCGTTGTCAGACCTCCATTGTGATAACTTTCAATGAGAGTTTCTCTCTCATCCTGATACCATAAGTATAAAAGTGCAATAAGCATCAGAGTAAGCAGAAATGTACAAACATAAATCATATAGTAAGCAGCACTGCATTTGAGCGTTTTATATTCACTGCCAAGATCGGTTCCAACACGATTCTTAATCCTCCAGTTTCTGTTCTCAATGTGTTCCAAAGCAGTTACACCTAATAACAGTATAGTATGAATGACCAGGCAGACGCCTGTTTTTATCAAAACTTCAGGAATATACTGCATATCTCCCATCAGAAAGGCAATGACCGCATATATCATATTTCCACCCAGGAATCCAAGCAGCATTACCTTAATAACCATACTGTTGGAAGTGTCATTTTTTTTGGTACTTTTCTTTTTATTTATCATATGATCACCTTATATCATTCGCCGTTCGGGATGAGCATGAAAGCATGTTCCCCCTCACTAACGCTCATTATATCTTGCGTTACATAAAAGAAGTGTAACATGTTATAATTTGACTTGCAAGCAGTATTATCTGCATATTCCGCAAAAACAGAGCACTCGCTCCGCATGAGCGGAGCACTGTTCCGCCAGGAACGGATCATTGCCCTGTTGGTTAATAAAGTTACTTGCTTTCTACACGTCTATCGCGACCTGGAAAGTCTAATCGATATGCTTTAGAGGTCATGCGGCTGAGACATGCATCTGCATATGTGTTATCACCAAACAATTGGTACCAGCTCGCTACTGGCATCTGCGAGATGATGACTGTTGATTTTCGGCAATCTCTAGCTTCGATGATTTCAAAGAGATCACGGCACTTGTCAAGATTTAAGTCCATCAATCCCAAATCGTCTATAACAAGAAGATCATAACCGGCCATCTTGTTTGAATACTCATAGTAATTATCTTCACTATGCGCATGGGCGGATTCTTGAAGCAGATAATTCGCACGGATATATTTAACAGTCCTCATTTGATGTAGTGCTGTGACGCAAAGTGCACATGCAACATGCGTTTTGCCAGCTCCTGCTCCACCTGTAATCAAAAGATTGTTCGGTTCATCGATCCAATCACCTTTGGCCAGTAATTCAATGACATGTGTATTTAACTGCCTCTCTGGATCATAAAGAGAACTATCAAGGTCAGCTGCCGGATATTTTAGTGTTGCTTGTTTTAAGAGCCGATTGAACTTCTTGTTTGCTCTCCCTGACCACTCATGGTTGATGATTTCAGAGAACCTTGTTTCAAAGCTTTCCAATCCCGAATTCGGATTCATAAGTTGGTTTTCAAAAGCTTCTGCCATGCCGGACATACGCATCTTATAGAGTTTGTCCATAAGAAGATTTTGATCCTTTGTAAGTTTGTCGTTATAATTGTATTCTTTCTGTCTGTATGCCATAATCATTCACCTTTACTTGTAGTAATCCTTTCCTCTGATGTTTTCATGAGATGGAAGTGATTCCGGTGATGATTCTGGATGCTCATCGCACTCCATCTTTTTAAGCACCTGCCTGTATGTCGAGTAGCGACAGGAGTTCATTTCAATGCATTTACGAGCGGCTTCTTCTGCAATGCCTTTAGGGATTGCTTTTACTCGATGTAGTATCCCGGCACATGCATTGAATGCTTGCTCTTCGTGCTTAGAAGATTTTAGGATTCGATCAATCAATTCCGACATGGAAGGACCGAACACAGACGCCCAGCGCCTGTAATAGTTTCCATCTTTCGAATTGATTTCCTGATAATAAAGGTGTTCCGGAGGCATATGCTCATCCGCAGTTATGTACAACGGAAAATCCTTATAAGATCTTCTGTGCGTGCAGATCAGACGGTTGTACTGATCACAGATACGAATCTCAGAAGGTGTGGCCTTAAGGATTGCTGGTTTTCCGCAGTAAGTATACAATACAGAGTAGTAGTGGCCGTCATAATCGATGTGATAATTATTAGGCACCTTCAGTACTGCTTTGTAATCACAAGTTGTATATTCTCCGCCTGGCAGTGGTTTCATACATGGTTTGTCATACTTGATAAACATTTCTTGTCTGGAAAAAGCTTGATTCTGAAAAGGTCTCGCATTGAGGACGGCTACTATCTTTTTGATATCAGCATTCAAATCCTCAAAGGATGTGTAAATCTTTTCTTTTAACTTTTCTATAAGATGTGTTTCAAGGTAACGCACATGATTCTCGACCGTCGGCTTTCCCTTAGGCTTACGAGCCGGTGGTGGGAGCACAATCGTATCATAGAAGTCTTCCAGATCAGAGAAGGTTGACTGTAATACAAGTGGAGTTTATCAATGGGAGCCGTGTCACAGTCGGGTACAAGGATTAGGAGGGAGAGCAGATGGCAAAAACAGCAAAAAAGATCAGCATGATACCTGCCAAGGTGCTGATACAGTTCCAGTCAGGTATTGTCATGGAACAGGAGATTCGATATGAGTAAGGCTGCGGCAGGAATGGCAGCAAGTAAATAGGAAACGTTGTTCCTGCCAGTTTATGGTAAGAATAAAATGCCCGATGCTCCGGGCGTTTTATTGTTGGCATAAAAATAAAAAATAAGTGCAGAACAATAGGAATAGAAAACATATAACGGAAAATGAGCAAAAGAAAGTGGATATAGAAAAAGCAAAAAGCACATGAAGTTTGCGACAGGAGGAAAAAGCGTATGAATTATGAGCAACTGATAGAAGAACTGAGGGAGGAAATGTTACAGCTTGTGAACACGAAATGTGATGCACTGCTCCAGATGTACCGGAGTGGGGAGCTGCGGACAGACATGAAAGATACGATCCGGGAAAGCAGTCTTATTACAGTGTCCCCGGCAGAACTGAAAGGGAAAAGACCGCTGGCAGTCCAGTTCGCACCGGGAGAATGGATAGAGACACCTACATGGAGAAAGGTGGCACAAAAGATTTTGCAGACCTGTAATGAACAGCCGGATATCCATGAAAGATTTATGGAAATGTGTGGAAAAGTAGCCGGATGCTGGAGGACGATCCTTGGCAGTTCACCAGAAGAAATGGATGTACCGATAAAGGTGGATGAGGAACTTTATTTTGAGGGAAAATTTGACACAGAAGCGATGTTAAATATGTTACAGAAAAAAGTGCTGGAACCGGCAGGGGTTGATTACAGCAGCATTAAAATCCGGTATATGGCAAAAGGGCAGGAAGCAGCAAAAAATATAGAGCATGCGCCAGAGCAGGATACTTTGGAGCATGAGGAGCAGGAACAACATGCACCGGTGCAGACAATGTGAAAAATGGATGGAATCAAGACTCCAAGTCTATGACAGGTTTGGAGTGTTTCTTTTGTTCATCTTCCAAATGTAAAAATTGATTGTATAAAAGAAATGGGTAAGTTATAATATAGATGTGGTCAGATGCCTTTTTGGGGATGACTATATCTGTTACAAAAAGGAGGAAGGCCAGTGAATACAGAATTGAAAAATGCAGTGAAAGCAACAGACTCAAAAGCACAGTATGATACGAGTGCAAAGCGTCTGTTAGGACAGAAGAGCATACTGGCCCATATACTGGTAAAAACAGTTGATGAGTTTAAGGGCATGAATCCCAAGGATGTGGTCGACTGCATCGAGGGGACACCACATATCAGTACGGTACCGGTAGAGCCTGGACTTACAAATGCAGCCAGCGAAAAAAATGGTGAGCGATTGGTCGGTTTCAACACAGAAAATGAAGAGATCAATGAAGGACTGGTAAGATTTGATATCGTTTTCTATGTGCGTATGAGAGACGGATTGTCACAGATTATCATAAATGTAGAAGCACAGAAAGACGAGCCAACGGGATACGAAATCTTAAACCGGGCAATCTTTTATGTGAGCAGACTGATCTCATCACAAAAAGAACGTGATTTTGAGAACTCCAGCTACGATGACATTAAGCGTGTATATTCGATCTGGGTATGCATGAACATGGAAGAGAGTAGCATGAGCCATGTGCATCTCACCAAGGAAGATTTGATCGGTTCCTATGAATGGAAGGGAAATCTTGATCTGCTGAATATCATCATGCTTGGACTGGCAAAGAATCTGCCGGAACATGATGAGACATATGAACTGCACCGTCTGTTAGGTGCGTTGCTGTCACAGGAACTTACAATAGATGAAAAACTAAACATAATTGGAAATGAATACGATATTCCTATTGAGGAGAACTTCAGGAAGGATGTGAGCGTTATGTGTAACTTGAGTCAGGGAATTGAAGAAAAGGGTATTGCGATTGGAGAAGCAAGAAAAGAAGAAAAAATTATTCTTAATATGCATAACAATGGTTTTACTGTAGAGCAGATTGCTATGGCTACAGATAAAAACGTAGAAGAAGTGAAAACGATTATTGCAGGAAAAGAACCCGCACTTGCATAAAGTTATGTAAGAAAAAGAGAGCCTTTGAGTTTAAACAACTTGGAGGCTCCTGTTATATAAAGATTTGGGAAATAATAGATACAGTTAAATTATCTGATGAAAAATGGGTATAGGCAGAGGTTTAGAAGCGGATGGTATTCTGACGGGTGCCGGGAAAAAGAAATGGCGAGCGGAAACCCTGCAGAAAATCCTCAAAAACGAAAAATACATCGGAGATGCCCTTCTTCAGAAGACCTACACGGTGGATTTCTTGGAAAAGAAGCGTGTTCCAAATGCGGGGACATCTACCGCAGGGTTGTATGGAATAACCGAGGAAAGAGATCTATCGTGTGGCGCTGCTGCACCAGGGTGGAACATGGTCCGGGAGCCTGCAATGCCGATGCTATCCATGAATCAGAATTACAAAACCTTGTGGTTCGAGCCATTAACATGGCACTTGGTCAAAAGGATACTATGTACGATGTTCTGCAGAGAAATGTAGAGGCGGTGCTTACGGGAACAGATGGTATTTCCCTTGACGAGATTGACGCAAGGCTGGAAGAATTGCAGAGAGAACTGCTGAATGTAGCAAATGCCAAAGGAAACTACGACAGCATTGTAGATGAGATTTATATGCTTCGTGAGGCAAAACAGAATGCCCAAGTGGAGGGAGCAACGCGTGAAGGTATGAAACAGCGAATCAGTGAAATGCAGCAGTTTCTCGCAGAGCAGACGCAGGACATCACAGAATACGATGAGCAGTTGGTTCGCAGGCTGATTGAGAAAATCACGGTCTACGATGAGAAAGTTATCGTGGAATTCAAATCCGGCATAAATGTGGATATCCACAGGTAAATACAGTTCAGATTATTGGCACCTCGCTTCGGCGGGGTGTTTTTTGTTACAAAAAATTCATTGTTGATTCATCTGCTAATATTGTAATTTGTTGGGTTATGTAGTATAATAAGTTATCTGATTTGTGTTAGAACTAACAAGAATTACGAGCAGGAGCAGCAAATATATGATAAAGAACAATATTGAAGTAGATGTAAAAGTCAAATGTATAGAGAACGGAACCACCCAAGCACAGCTTGCGGAAACCATCGGAACGACAGGTCAGTATGTCAACCGCATCATCAAAAAGCAGGATAGTGTTGTGAATAAGACCTTCGTGCAGATGCTTGAGGCTTTGGGATACGATATTGAACTGACCTATGTAAAGAGAGAAGATTAGTTTGATTCCTGATGGGGTAAAGGTTATGGATATGAGTTTTGATGTTAGGAAAGTATTTCAGGAACGCTTGGCATCAAGTATGGGACTTGATAAATACCGATATATAATGGAACAAGTCAGTATCACAAATGTTGCTATTGATACTGATTTTCAACGAACTTTCAATGGGTTTTATGTAGTAAGGCGAAATGAGAGTTGGAGAAAATCTTATTATGAGTATTTTGAAAGTGTTAAGAATGGTAAGCCAACCTTCAAAAATATTATTACATATCTTTATGAATGTACCGGAAATATCGAGCCGTCTTTTTCGAGTAAAATGCTTGCAACAATAATTCCTGAAAAGCCGATATGGGATCGCTACGTTGTTCAGAATCTGAATATGCAATTAACTGGAACAATGAAGGAAGAAAAATTGAAGAATGCAATTATGCTTTATGCTGATATAGAAAAGTGGTATGCCGATTTTTTGGAAACAGAAAAAGGAAAAGAATGTATTAGTGAGTTTGACCAAGTGTTGCCTGATTACAAAGGAATATCAAAAATAAAGAAGATTGATAGCATTCTTTGGAGTATAAGATAGAACCACAGTTGAAAGGGGTGAGATTATGGATTTGCCATTGAATAATGTTTTAAATCTCACTAAGGAAGAAATTGAAAACAGTAAAATCGAATTTAATATGCAAGCCGGTAGTGGCGGACAGCCGTTCCTTGATAGATGGCTTAAGCACAGTGGGGATGAAAAAAGTCTGGGACTTGTACTGACTGTTCCTATTGGGGTTGGTATGGAAAACAGCGTAATTTTTATCCCGGACAGTGGGTATTCAGCTTTGCAAGAATGACTGACGATGAATGGTTGCTGATTTCCGCAGCAGAGATTGTGGATGTTCCCGCTGATGAGTGGGCAACGGTAAATGTGCTGGAGAGATTTGTGCCGTTGTTTGGAAGACTAATTATTAAATGCAAGAAAGGTAACACTTTTTCAAGGTATGTATTCAACCTCAGTAAGTATCTTGAACAAGCGAGTGTAAAAGAAATATTGTCGTGCCTATACAGTGGCGAAAACTTTGAAGGCTATGACAGGGTACATCTTCCTTATCATCGTTTGGCGGATATTTTCAACGGAAGAATACTGCCTACATATTATGAAGCATTGAAGAAAATAACGGGGGTTTACTGCCTGACAGACACTCACACTGGAAAACTATATATAGGTTCTGCCACAGGTGAAGAAGGTGTTGCTCAAAGATGGGGTAACTACCTTGATTCCAAACATGGTGGAAACAAGAAATTGATTGCTTTGTATGAACAAAAGGGTTCCGAGTATTTTGAAAAGCATTTTACATATACATTGCTTGAGTATTTTGGCTTATCGTATGATCCGATAAAAATACTGGAACGTGAGCAATACTGGAAAAAATGCTTGGATACCATCAGAAACGGATACAACGATAATTAAGGATTGGAGGTGTACCACAGTGCCAGACATGAAACAGATACATGATTTTGCTGTCAAATGGTGCGATAAATTTCGTGATCAGAACATTAATTACATAGATTTGGTTGACCACTATATGGCTGATGATTGTGCTGCTCTTGGTTTTGAGATGGACTGTGGCCACGCTTTTTCTGAGAAATATGGACAGGCAGCAAACAACCATGAGGCTCTGAATAGAATCATTTATGATGTCACAGACATCCCCCTGCTTGGGTCTGCAATTTATTCTCAATGGAGATATTTCAACCATTGGGCATATGACGCAGCAGAAATATTGGAACCCCAAAACCGAGCGTGGTTTATTCTGGCATTAAGCCGATTGGCACTGCTTTCTGGGGAGAATCCATTTATTTTCCAAGGCACACTTAAAAAGATTCGTATTGTATCAAATAATATCTGTTACGGTCCCATGCCGGATCCTGATGACGAAGTGGAACAACACCTTACCATCAATGATGAAGGTCGCGTTTGGTTTTCTGGATATAACTTTGGTCACAGTGGAGAAAGATACGAAAAAGCACGAAGTAAGATTTTTAAAATTGAAAAAGCTGCTACTGACAGATTACTCTGTGCAATTGCAGCTTATTTTGGCAACGAATACGATGAAATTTTTGCTACAGATATTGGCAATTGGAAGATGGAACTAACAAATACCGAGGGCACAGTGTATAAATTCCGTGGTTCGCTTTGTGCTGATTTTGACTATGAGGGCATCGACTTATCTGACCTTGTACGTGATACTGTTGGTATGGATGATTTGTATGTCTTTGATGGAAATTGCAAACCAGATGTGATAAACAGAATCGCATTGGACTATCACAGAGTCACAAAAATAAAACCGAAGGAAGTGCCGGAAGAAGCAACTTGGGAATTTGTTACATGGGATTACACAGAGCATCTAATTATTGACAGAGAAACAGAAACCCTTGAACACATCCAAAATATAGGGTATGGCTGTAAGGTTTCTCACAAGTACGAAATTGAAGGCGGTATAGAGAGTCTTTTGGATGACTTTGATGCACAGGATTTGTTCTCGCATATCGAGGGTAATCCAGATGATGTGGTTGAAACTCCATGCGAAACCAAGGATTATAGAATTACCATAAATTATAAGAAAAATCCCCAGCGTGTCATCGAAGGCAGCTACGATAAAAACGGTCTGCCAGACGATTTCGCAGATTTTGCAGAAACGGTATTCGATTTTATTCGTTTTTATGGAATGGGAGAAATTTTCGACCCATCTGTTTACGGCAAGGTAAAACGCCGTCAATCAGAATACATTTTCTGTAGTGTCACCTTTGATGAGGGATACAAGAGTTACTATTATTTGACGAACGATGACAGCATTGAAGTGGGTGATTTTGTCATTGTCCCAGCAGGAAAAGACAATCATGAGGCGGTTGTAGAGGTAGTGAACATTGAATACTTCAACGATGAGAATGCTCCGTTACCTGCAGAAAAAACCAAACGCATCATCCGTAAGTGTACAGATGATGATTTTGGCCCGCCTGTGGAGTAAGGGAAAGGCTCGAAAATATATGTATGAAGAAAATGCAGATATAAAATATGAATTGATACCTTATGATGGGTTCATTGGGTCAAAAGAGTTTGATTTTGATAAAGCCATCTATGATTTAAATAGCCAAATTGAATTATTATCAAGCCAGGCAGATAACCTTGATTATGTTGTAGCAATTGCAAGTGGTATTGCTTGTGGTTTGTTGGATATTCTTTGGGTTGGAGAGTTTGATCTGGCAAACGGACGCAGTATTGCCAGTGATAAAGTAGATGCTTTCGTAAAAAAGGCGGCAGAAATGTTAGAGGGCGAGAAATTTGATGATGTAAAATCCGCCGTGAAAGCTTTGGAGAAACGATTCCCAATTCCAAGTGATGGGAATACGCCTGATTTCGGTGGTGGACTGCAACATCATCTGAGAGATTTTGTCCACCATCCAACAATTGTGGGATTGGCATTCTCTTTATTGACACAGTTTACGGAGAAATCATACGGAACAGATGTTAATGGGGTATTCCTTGTTGTGGATGTTCCAGAAAAGAGCAAACCTTTCATCGGAAAGGATGTACCGCAGAAGATTTTAATGGGAACTATAACCTGGTTCTTCCATCTCGTAAGCGATGTTGCTGGGTCAAGCAGCACAGCGGGTGTTACTGGCGGTACAGGCATTCCCGGACCAATTCTTGCATTAGCAAAGGAAATTTCAGCAATACCGTTATTCAAGAATATAAAGGTCGATGATGATATGTCATTGTCTCTCTTTCTTTCAAAGTTGTTTAACGGTACGCTTATGATGCAGCGTGACGAGAATGGGCAGATTATCAAGGAGTCCATTATTAAATTTGATTTGCGCGGTGAACTTGGTGTTGCCGTGGAATTGTGTAAGCAGGCTGTTCCGGTAATTGCCAATGAGTGCATTGTACGTGCATTTTATTTTATAAGGAGTCTTGCAGTGGCAATGAAAGAAAATAGTGTGAGTTGCATTGCGGACATGAAAAGGATTGACTGGAACACTGTTAAACCTGTCAACAACCCGACAATTGCGCGTATGCTCACTGTTTCCACAGGAGTATTTACTGCCCTTGATGTTAGTAAGGCAATTGCAACACAAAAATATTGGGTATCCATCAATTATGTCGGCGTAGGAAGATTTGCGGTTGCTATCGGTTTTGATGTGAGCTGGGGACTTAAGGCTCGAAATGTTAAAAAAGTTCGAGGTGTGTACGAGAACATAAAACAGCAGACATTCAGAAAAGCCGATGCAGATATCTATAAAAGAATAGGAGCAGACATGGATATACAGACGGATAAACTCGGTCTTTCGTTGGAGCAGACGGAGATACTTTATAACCTTGAATATTACAAGACGCTCAATGATATAGAGCGTACCAACATTCCTATAATCGGAGAAGGCGTTAAAGAACTGAAAACTGCATGGCTCCAAGAATGGTCGAGGTTTATCTCTGACGGTTTTGAGAGTTTTACGCAGGTTCCTGGAGCAAAAATGCATTGGTACAGTATGGATGAATTGCAGCAGTGCATTGCAGGACAAAATCCTAATGAACCGTGGTATCGTTTGATTCTTTTTGAGGCAATGTTGTTTGAACCTTATTATCCTCTTGGAATGGAGAAGGATAAGAAAGGTAATGATGTACCATCCAAAAAATACAAGCATCTGAGCAATCCGATTAACGGATTTAAGAAAGGTGAAGGCGACCGTTTCTTAAACGAGCAATTCACGGGAAAATATTGCGAAAAAGAATATGTGAAACGACTGCGTAAGTCTTATGACAAGCGAATGAACGAACTTAATGAGGTTCTTAAGACTGTGATTACATCTCTGTCCATCACTGCGGTTATTGCAATAGTTACCGTTGCAACTGCGGGTGCCTTTGCGGGACCAATTGCTGTGGCGTTGGTAGGCTCGAATTTTGCTGGGCTTAGTGGTGCAGCATTGACCAGCGCCTGCCTTGCATATCTTGGTGGCGGTGCTATTGCAGCAGGCGGCGCTGGAATGCTTGGTGGAACAATTGCTATTGTTGGTGGCGGAGCCGCACTTGGAATAGGTGTTGGTGCCGGGGTCGGTGGTGCTGTTGGTTCAGCAGGACTTTTAGGTAAGAAAAGTACCATTATGCAATCGGCGAAATTACTTACGTCTGTACGAGAAATCTTCCTTAATGATGAACATGATGTAGAGTTTTCTAACAGCGTATATGAGCAGTATCTTCAGAACATTACTGAAATCGAAAAGGGTCTTGTGGAACTTAGATTAAAGAAAGATGTTGCAAAGGGCAAAGAGAAAAAAGCTATTGCAGAATCTATAAAAAAGGCAGAAGAATCGGTGGAGGCAATGAAGGTTGCGAGAAAGAGTATGCTCAAATACAACAGTTCCTTTGCCGAGGGATTACAGATATCTAAAGAGAATTGATTAAGCTACTTTGACATATTCCCATAAACGGCTCAAATACGAAAAAGGCTGTGGATATGTTCCCTCGAACCTAAAATAGCTGAGAAATCCAACGTATCCAGACGAGCCATGTGGAGACGGTGTGTTTGCTGTCAAGAAAAGATAAATTGGTCCTATGTCAAGATTTAGTACAAGTTAAAATGAGAAACTTTTCCCATTTTAACCCGCCAGAAGCTCAGCCTCAGTGTGTGTTCTTTTATACAATCGTTCGAATTCATTTGGTGACATATAGTTACAATGGCTATGAATTCGTTTCGTATTGTAGAAAGCTTCCAGATATTCGAAAATCAAGCAGTATGCCTGCTTGTAATCGTGAATTTTAAAGCGGTTGAGCCATTCACGTTTGATAATCGAATGGAAGGATTCAATGCAGGCATTATCCCACGGAAATGCTTCCTTTGAGTAACTACGCTGCATATTTTCTGTTACTTTTTTATATTCCGTCGCAACGTACTGACTGCCACGATCAGAGTGAATGATCAATGGCTGGTCGATATTTCGGCGAGCTTTGGCTTTGTTTATTGTATCAATCACGCAGGATACTTCCAGTGTTTTTGAAAGTGTCCATGCTATGATTTTTCTGGAAAATAAATCCATAATACTGGTCAGATAGACAAATCCGTCTATTGTCCAGATGTAGGTGATATCCGAACACCAGACGGCATTCGGGCGGTCAGGATTAAACTGCTCATCGAGGATATTTTGTAATTCAGTGCTGAAATCAGAATCTTTTGTGGTAATTGTCCATGGCTTGCTCCACTGGGCACGGATTCCCATTTGACGCATGTATGTACCAACAGTTCTTTCCGAAATGACTTCACCGGTTGGTGTGAATGTAAGCGTATGCGAGGACTGCGGCTGCATATCAGTCCACTATAA